>Ga0207874_1000020_pt1 | contig 231062 bp, 200 predicted proteins | sample HigsolmetaAR201D_FD_184833 | JGI IMG/M metagenome (GOLD analysis project Ga0207874, IMG submission 184833) | Ionic liquid and high solid enriched microbial communities from the Joint BioEnergy Institute, USA - AR20-1-D (SPAdes) (version 2) ... | reverse complement strand
TTCCGCGTACAACGGCACACCGGACCGAAAAAGGCTTTCGGATCAGGAACTTAGAGCGGTAAAGAAATCAGAGAGGATGGAGGCTAGGGTCGGAATCGAACCGGCGTACACGGCTTTGCAGGCCGCTGCATAACCACTCTGCCACCTAGCCTCGCGGGGGTTCCCGGGCCTTCATGAATGCCTGCCCGGGAGGCTTAAATCAAGAAGCCCCGACGAGCGCCTCGCCGGGGCTTCCCTTCGAGAATCTGGAGCGGGAAACGAGACTCGAACTCGCGACCCCAACCTTGGCAAGGTTGTGCTCTACCAACTGAGCTATTCCCGCATCTCTTCGCGGTCGCGAAATTGTAGGGACAGGCTTGGCGAAGTCAAGGCGGCTTCGTCCCCGGTAATCCCGAAAAGTCAGCCCCCATAAGGGCTTGCACCCTGCCCCTCAGTGCGCGCGCAGCTCCGGCCAGGCGGCGCGCAGGTAGGCCACCATGGAAACCAGTGTCATGGCCGCGGCGGCTACGGTCAGGACCATCCCGATCTGGTAGGTCGGCAGGCCGAAGAGGTCCCACCGGTAGAGCATCATCGAGAGCCCGAAGATCTGCAGGATCGTCTTGTACTTGCCCAGGGCGGACACCGCCACCTTGCGGCGCTGACCGATCTCGGCCATCCACTCGCGCAGGGCCGAGATCGCGATCTCGCGGCCGATGATGATCGCCGCCGTGAGCACGAATACCGGGTTCGCGTCCTTGCTCACGAGCAGTACCAGGGCGACGGCGACGATCAGCTTGTCGGCCACGGGATCGAGGAAGGCGCCGAGGCGCGAGGTCTGCCCCAGCCGCCGCGCCAGGTACCCGTCGAGCGAATCCGTGATGCCGGCCGCCGCGAACATGAGCCCTGCCGCCGGGTCCGCCCAGTGGTACGGCAGGAAGAACAGCACGACGACGAGCGGCACGGCGAAGATGCGCACCCACGTCAGGATGTTCGGCAGGGTCCAGAGCATCGTTCTTCTAGGCGCCCGGATGGAGGTGATCATAAATGCTCCGTGCGAGCGCGGGGCCGATTCCGGAGACGCGCTCGATGTCGGCCACCCCCGCCTGCAGCACGCCCTGCAGGCCACCGAACGCCTTGAGCAGCGCCCGCCGCTTCGCCGGACCGAGCCCCGGCACGGTCTCGAGCACCGACTCGCTGTAGCGGCGCGCGCGCCGGCGGCGATGCCCCGTGATCGCGAAACGGTGCGCCTCGTCGCGGATCCGCTGGATGAGCCGCAGCGCCGGCGAGTGCGCCTCGAGAATGCGCGGCGCGGCCGCGCCGTACACGAACAGCCGCTCCTGGCCAGGCCGCCGGTCCGGGCCCTTCGCGACACCGACGAGCGTCAGCTCTCCGAACCCCAGCTCCTCCAGCACCTTGTGCACTTCGTTCACCTGGCCGAGCCCGCCGTCGATGAGCAACAGGTCGGGCGCCGGGATCTCGCCCTCGCGAACGCGCGTGTAGCGGCGCTGGAGCGCCTGGCGGAGCGCGCCGTAGTCGTCGCCCGGCGTGACGCCGGTGATGTTGAAGCGGCGGTACTCCTTCTTGAGCGGCCCCTCGGTGCCGAACACGACGCACGAGGCCACCGTGCCCTCCCCGCCCGTGTGACTGATGTCGAAGCACTCGATGCGCTTCGGCGTTTCCGGCAGGTCGAGCGCCCGCGCCAGCGCGGCGAGCATCTCCTCGATGCCCGCGCGGTTCGCGAGCCGCATGCGCAGCGCCTGGTTGGCATTCTCCTCGGCGAGCTCCACCCAGCGTGCGGGCAATCCGCGCGCGGCCGCACGCAGCCGCACCGCATGCCCCGCGCGCCCGCCGAGCGCCTCCGCAAGCGCCGAGGCATCCTCGAGCTTCACGTTGACGAAGACCTCGGGCGGCGGATCCTGTGTCGCGTAGTACTGCATCAGGAACGAGCTCAGCGCCTCGGCGGGCTCCGCGAGCAGCGCGCGCGGGAAGTAGCTGGTCGTGCCGAGATTGCGTCCGCCGCGCACGAGCATGACGCTGATCGCGTACTCGCCCGGCTCGCCGACGATTGCGAACACGTCGACGTCGCGCTCGCTGACCGAAGTGACGATCTGCTGGGCCTGGATGTGCCTGAGCGCGGCGAGCTGGTCCCGGAGCCGCGCCGCCAGCTCGAACTCGAGCCGGCTCGCCGCTTCCTCCATGCGCTTCTGGAGCAGCGCGTTCACCTCCGCGCTGCGTCCCTCCAGCACCTTGATCACCGAGTCGACGTCCTGCGCATACGCTTCGGGCGAGATGAGCCGCACGCAGGGCGCCGAGCAGCGGCCGATCTGGTGCTGCAGGCACGGCCGGCTGCGGTTGGCGAAGAAGCTGTCGCGGCAGTTGCGGATGCGGAACAGGCGCTGCAGCTCCTGCAGCGTCTGTCGCACGGCGCCGGCGTTCGGGAACGGTCCGAACAGCCTGCCCGGAACGTTGCGCGGGCCCCGGTAGAACGACAGCCGCGGATACTCGTGATCGGTCGAGAGGTGGATGTAGGGAAAGCTCTTGTCGTCGCGCAGGACGACGTTGTAGCGCGGCTTGTGCGCCTTGATGAGGTTGTACTCGAGGAGCAGCGCCTCGGCTTCCGAGTTCGTGACCGTGACCTCGATGTCGGCGATCTGCTGGACGAGCGCCTGCACCTTCGGGTTCACGTTGCTCGGGTTGAAGTAGCTCGAGACGCGGTCGCGCAGGCTCCTCGCCTTGCCGACGTACAGGATCTCGCCTTCGGCGTCGAACATGCGGTAGACGCCGGGCCTGCGCGGCAGCGAAGCCACGAACTCCTTCGGATCGAACGCCCGGACCTTCATCGCGCGAGCCCCGCCAGCTCACATGCCCGCCGCATGATGGACTTGAACATCGGCGCCGTGAGACGCCCCGTCTGCGTGTTGTAGCGGCTGCAGTGGTAGGAGTCGAGCAGCGTCGCCGACGGCAGCGCGTGCTCGCGGCCGTGGGCGAAGGCGAAGGCGGAACGTCTGAGCCCCAGCGCGAGCAGCACCGCGTCATGCGCGATGCGGCCGAGCGCGACGATCACGCGCACGTCCGGCAGCGCCTCGAGCTCCGCGCGCAGATAGGCGTTGCAGCGGCTGATCTCGTCCGGCGTCGGCTTGTTCTCGGGCGGAGCGCACTTCACCGCGTTGGTGATCCGCGCGCCGCGCAGCCCGAGCCCGTCGTCTGCCGCGACGGACTGCGGCCCGGTGGAAAGTCCGAGCTCGAACAGCGTCTCGTAGAGCAGGATGCCTGCGTAATCGCCCGTGAACGGCCTGCCCGTCCGGTTCGCGCCGTGCATCCCGGGCGCGAGGCCGACGATCAGGATCCGGGGTCTGGCGTCCCCGAAGTACGGCACGGGGCGGCACCAGTAGTCCGGATACCGCCCCTTCGCCTCGGCCAGATACCCGGCGAGGCGCGGGCAGCGCGTGCAGTCCGGATCGTAGGCACCGCCGCGGCGAATTGCACCCCTTACGCGCTCAGTCATCCATGTGCCGAATGACCGCCTCGCCGAAGCCCGAGCAGCTCATGAGCCTGGCGCCCGGAATCAGCTTCTGCGTGTCCTCGTCCGCGCTCCTGCGTGCGGCGAGCTCGCGCTTCGGAACGCGGACCGCCTCGCGCTGCCGCGCAAGGTCGAACGTGAGCTCCCGGTTCGCGATCGCGTTCGCGACGCCCTTGATGACGAGGTCCGCGGCCTCCGTCCACCTGAGGTGGCGGAGCATCATCTCGGCGGACAGGATCAGTGAGCCGGGATTCGCGCGATCCTTCCCGGCGAAGCCCGGTGCCGTGCCGTGCGTCGCCTCGAAGACGGCGTACCCGTCGCCGATGTTCGCGCCGGGCGCGATGCCGATTCCGCCGACCTGCGCCGCGAGCGCATCCGAGATGTAGTCGCCGTTGAGATTGAGCGTCGCGATGACGTCGTACTCCTCCGGCCGCAGCAGCACCTGCTGCAGGAAGTTGTCCGCGATCACGTCCTTGACGACGATCTCGTTGCCCGTGCGCGGATTCCTGAAGGAGAGCCACGGCCCGCCGTCGATCTCGCGCGCGCCGAACTCTTCCTTCGCGAGCTCGTAGCCCCAGTTGCGGAACGCGCCCTCCGTGTACTTCATGATGTTGCCCTTGTGCACGAGCGTCACTGAGACACGGTCGTTCTCGATCGCGTACTGGAGCGCCTTGCGGATGAGCCGCTGACTGCCCTCCTTCGACACGGGCTTGATGCCGATGCCGGAGGTTCCGGGGAAACGGATGCTCGACACTCCGAGCTCACGCTCGAGAAAGGCGATCAGTTTCTGCACCTGCGGCGAGCCGGCCGGCCATTCGATGCCGGCGTAGATGTCCTCGGTGTTCTCGCGGAACACCACCATGTCGACGAGGCTCGCGTCCTGCATCGGCGTTGCGACGCCCGGGAAGTAGCGGACGGGGCGCACACAGGCGTAGAGGTCGAGCGTCTGGCGCATCGCCACGTTGAGCGACCGGATGCCGCCGCCGACCGGCGTCGCCAGCGGTCCCTTGATCGAGACCACGAACTCGCGCAGCGCGTGCAGCGTCTCCTCGGGCAGCCACTCGCCGCAGATGCGGCTGGCCTTCTCGCCCGCGTAGATCTCCATCCACTCGATGCGACGCCGGCCGCCGTACGCCTTTTCCACTGCGGCGTTGACCACGCGCAGCATCACCGGCGTGACGTCGATGCCGATGCCGTCGCCTTCGATGTACGGAATGATCGGCCGGTCGGGAACGTTCAGAGACCCATCCGGATTGACTGTGATGCGGCTGCCTTCAGGGGGAACGACGATGTGATCGTACTGCATGGCGCAATTGTACCCTCACGCCCGCCCGCGCCTTGCGTGACATTACGTATGGCTGCGCGGCAGGCGTGAACCGGTATGGAAATGAGAACAACTCTTCCCATGCCCTGACGGGAAGAGCGAACTGCTCGCGACCGCCCGCGTTCAGGCGGCGGAGCGGCGGTTCTTGCTGGCGCGGTCCGCGATGAGCAGTGCGAGCTCGAGGGCCTGCTCGTAGTTGAGGCGCGGATCCACGGTCGAGCGGTAGGCACGCTGCAGATCCGCGTCGGAAAGCCCGCGCGCGCCGCCCGTGCACTCGGTGACGTCCTCGCCGGTCAGCTCGATGTGCACGCCGCCGAGGTACGAGCCCATCTCCGCGTGGATGCGGAACGCGAGGTCGAGCTCCTTGAGAATGTTCTCGAAGCGGCGCGTCTTGAGCCCGCCCGTGCTCGTCTCCGTGTTTCCGTGCATCGGATCGCAGACCCAGAGCACCGTCTGACCCGTCTCGCGCACCGCTTCGATCGCCCGCGGGAGCGCACGCTCGATTTCCTTGGCCCCGTAGCGGTGGATCAGCGTGAGCCGCCCGGGCTGGTTGTGCGGATTGAGCGTCGTGACGAGGCCCTGCAGCCAGCCCGCGTCCATCGCCGTTCCGATCTTCACGGCGATGGGATTCGCGATGCCGCGGAAGTACTCGACGTGCGCCCCGTCGAGCTGCGCGGTGCGCATGCCGATCCAGGGCATGTGCGTCGAGAGGTTGTACCAGCGCTGCCGGCGCTCGATGAAGCGCGTCTGCGCCTGCTCGTAGAGCAGATGCAGGCCCTCGTGACTCGCGTAGAAGTCGACGCGCGTCGCCTCGTGCACCTGCTGGCCGCTGATGCCCTCGAAGAAATCGAGCGCGTCGGCGATGGACGAGGCGATGCGCTGGTACTGGTCCTTGAACGGCGAGTGGTGAACGAAGCCGAGATCCCAGTACTCCGGGTGATGCAGGTCCGCGAAGCCGCCGTCGATGAGCGCGCGGACGAAGTTCAGCGTCAGGGCCGCACGCTCGTAGCCCCGCAGGAGCAGCTCCGGATCGGCGGCGCGCGCCTCCGGCGTGAACTCGGGACGGTTGACGAGGTCGCCGCGGTAGCTGGGCAGTGTCACGCCGTTACGCGTCTCGGTGTCGGCCGAGCGCGGCTTGGCGTACTGCCCGGCCATGCGGCCGACGCGGATGATCGGCTTCTTGAGCCCGTGCAGGAGCACGAGGCTCATCTGCAGCAGGATCTTGAGCTTCTTGGCGATCTGGTCCGACTCGCAGTCGGCGAAGGTTTCCGCACAGTCGCCGCCCTGGAGCAGGAACGCCTGCCCGCGCTGAGCAGCGGCCAGTCGCTCCCTCAGGGCCTCGACCTCCCAGGACACCACGATCGGAGGCAGACGCGAGAGCTGCGCGACGACCCGCTCGAGGTGAGCCGGATCGGCGTATTTCGGCTGCTGCTGGGCAGGCTTCGACTGCCAGCTCGCCGGGTGCCAGGCGGTTGTCTCGGGAGATCGCATATCGAGTGGATGCTACATGAGCAGGCGCCATGCGGGCAAAGCGGTAGTTCCCGCGACGGCTGCCGGCGGGCCGGCGACCCCGACGCGCGGTCGCGGTCGGGTGGCTCCGCGCACCACGAGGAAGCACAATGACCGCCACGGACCGGTTCCGTGCGGATGGAGGCCTCGATGCATCGGGTGCTCATACTCGGCGCCGGAAAGATCGGCGCGCTCATCAGCGGGCTGCTCGGCGAGTCGGGCAGATACGACGTGCAGCTCGCCGACGTGGACGGCGGAACGGCCGAAGCGGTCGTGAAGGCCCACGGCCTGCCCCACCTGCGCGCGTTCGCGCTGGACGCCCGCGACAAGGCGGCACTGCTGCGCCACCTGGAGACGCATCCGGTGGACGCCGTCATCTCGAGCCTTCCCTACTACTGCAACGTCGCGGTCGCCGAGTGCGCGCGGCAGGCCGGCACGCACTATTTCGATCTGACCGAGGACGTGGAGGTCACACGCGCCGTGCGCCGGATCGCGGACGGCGCGCCGCAGGCGTTCGTGCCCCAGTGCGGGCTCGCGCCGGGCTTCATCAGCATCGCGGCACACGAGCTCATCACGCACTTCGACGAGCTGCGGGCGGTGAAGCTGAGGGTCGGAGCCCTGCCCCAGCATCCCAACAACGTCCTCAAGTACTCCCTGACGTGGTCCACCGAGGGTCTGATCAACGAGTACGGTAATCCCTGCCAGGCGATCGTCGACGGCCGGCTCGTCGAGGTTGCGCCGCTCGAGGGGCTCGAGGAGATCGAGATCGACGGAACCCTGTACGAGGCCTTCAACACCTCGGGAGGTCTGGGCTCGCTCGCGGAAACCTACGGCAGCCGCTGCGAGTCGATGAACTACAAGACCATCCGCTACCCGGGTCACTGTCAGCAGATGCGGCTGCTGATGAACGACCTCAAGCTCAATCACGACCGGGCGACGCTGAAACGCATCCTCGAGAATGCCGTGCCGCAGACGCTGCAGGACGTGGTGATCATCTACGCGGCGGTCACCGGAACGCAGGACGGCGAGCTGCGCGAGGAGAACTACGTCAACAAGGTGTATCCGCAGGTGATCGCCGGACGGCTGTGGTCGGCGATCCAGGTGACGACGGCTGCGGGCATCTGCTCGGTCGTCGACCTGGTGCTGCACGAGCCCGAGCGCTACCGGGGATTCGTGCCGCAGGAGCGGTTCCGCCTCAAGGACGTTCTCGAGAACCGCTTCGGCCGCTACTACGCCTCGGGAGTCACGAAGGAAGTCTCCGCGGAGCTCGTCGTGTCCGGACGTGCCGGCCGTCAGCGCCGGCTGAAAGGAGTCAGCCCATGAGCCGTATCGACGTGAACGCCCTGCTGCACCGTCTGGGCCTTCAGGAAGAGAACCCCGGCGCGTGGTCCGGCGCCGGGTGGTCGAGCACCTCGCGCGGCGAGGTGATCGAGGTGCGCAATCCGGCGACGGGCGAACTCATCGCCCGCGTGCGCGCGGCGACCGCGGAGGACTACGAGGCCGTGATGCAGTCGGCCGTCGAGACGGCGGCGCAGTGGAAGCTCGTGCCCGCACCGAAGCGCGGCGAGGCCGTACGTCTCATCGGTGAGGAGCTCCGCCGCAACAAGCATGATCTCGGCACACTCGTGACTCTCGAGAACGGCAAGATCCTCACCGAGGGACTCGGCGAAGTGCAGGAGATGATCGACATCGCCGACTTCGCCGTCGGACAGTCGCGCATGCTGTACGGCCGGACGATGCATTCGGAGCGGCCGCAGCACCGGATGTACGAGCAGTGGCATCCGCTCGGCGTCGTCGGGATCATCACCGCGTTCAATTTCCCGGTCGCCGTCTGGTCGTGGAACGCACTCCTGGCGGCGGTCTGCGGCAACGTCTCGGTGTGGAAGCCTTCGCCGAAGACGCCGCTCACGGCGCTCGCGGTCCAGCACCTCTGCAACCGTGTGATGCAGGCGCACGGCTTTCCGCCGATCTTCCAGCTCTTCATCGATGCAGGCACGGAGCTCGCCACGCGTTTCGTCGACGACCGGCGCGTCGCGCTCGTGTCCTTCACAGGATCCACAGCGGTCGGGCGCAAAGTGGCGGAGCGCGTCGCCGCGCGGCTCGGCAAGAGTCTCCTCGAGCTCGGCGGTAACAACGCGGTGATCGTGGACGAAACCGCGGATCTCGATCTCGCCGTGCCGGCGATCGTGTTCGGAGCCGTCGGAACGGCTGGGCAGCGCTGCACGACGACGCGGCGCGTGTTCGTTCACACCTCGCGGTACGAAGAGCTGGAGCGCCGGCTCCTGCATGCCTACCGGCAGGTGCGCATCGGCGATCCGCTCGATCCCGGCACGCTCATGGGGCCGCTCATCGACGGGCGCGCGGTCGAGAACTACGAGGCTGCGCTGCGGGCGATCCGCGAGGCCGGCGGCGAAGTGATCTGCGGCGGCCGCGTCCTGCCCGGACCCGGCCATTTCGTCGAGCCCACGATCGTCCGCGCGCGCAACGACTGGCCGATCGTGCAGAAGGAAACCTTCGCACCGATCCTCTATCTGATCCGCGTGCAGTCCCTGGAGGAGGCCATCGAGCTGCAGAACCAGACGGCGTACGGCCTCTCCTCCGCGCTCTTCACCGAGCGGCTGCGCCACGCGGAGCTCTTCCTCTCGGCGAGCGGCAGCGACTGCGGCATCGCGAACATCAACATCGGAACTTCGGGCGCGGAGATCGGCGGCGCTTTCGGGGGCGAGAAGGACACGGGAGGCGGCCGCGAGTCTGGCTCAGACGCCTGGAAGGCGTACATGCGCCGCCAGACGAATACCATCAACTGGAGCCGCGAGCTGCCTCTCGCGCAGGGAATCGAGTTCAGGCTGGGCGACTGATCGCGGCTCCGCGTTCTCAGGCCGCGCGAACCAGCAGTCCTTCTCCGCACTTCGCGGAGTCGGACTATCGTGCGCTGCGAGGTGCGGATGGGACCAGTCCTCCCGGGAGGCGCAGCGAAACGCGTGCGCCGCCGAGCTCGGACGTCTCGAGCTGCAGACTCCCGCCGTAGAGCTCCACGGTGTCGCGGACCATCGCGAGGCCGAGTCCGTGCCCCGGAACCTTCTCATCGGCACGTACGCCTCTTTCCAGAACCCTCGCGCGATCCTCCGCGGAGATTCCAGGACCATCATCCTCGACGACGAGATGCAGCTCGCGGCGGCCGGCGGGAGTTTCCACGTTCGATACGCTCACTCGCACGCGGCTGCGGCACCACTTGCACGCGTTGTCGAGGAGATTCCCGAGCATCTCCGTGAAGTCGTCGCGGTCACCGACGAACTGCGCGCCCGGAGCGATCGCGAGCTCCAGTGACAGATCCTTGCGGCCGTATACCTTGAGAAGCGCCGCACGCAGCTCCGTCGCCACGGGCGCGACTTCGACGGGCGTCTGACCGAGGAGCGCGCCTCCCGATGCCGCGCGCTTGAGCTGGTGCTCGATGATGCCCGTCATGCGGTCGATCTCCTGATCGAGCGCCGCACGCACGGCAGGTGGAGCTGCCCCGAGGCTCGAGCGCATGACGGCGAGCGGTGTCTTCAGACTGTGCGCAAGGTTGCCCAGCGTGTCGCGATAGCGTGCGACGCGGCGGCGCTCGCCGATGAGCAGTGTATTGAGATTGCTGGCGACGCCTGCCAGCTCCCGCGGATAGCCGTCGCCCAGCGTCTCGCGCTCGCCGGACTCGACCGCGTTGATCTCCCGCTCGAGACGCCGCACCGGTGTCAGCACCCAGCGCAGCAGCACACCCAGCGTCGTGAGGAGGAGAAACGTCAGCCCCGTGAACCATCCGAAGAGCCGCCGGCGGAAGCGCCAGAGCTGCTCCTCGTACGGCTCCATGCTCGTCGCGACGCTGAACGTCAGGTTCTGACTGGTCTGCGCCTCGTCTTCGAATGCGATGCCGCGGCTTGCGATCGCGATGCGCGTGCCGTCGGGCAGCACCGTGCGCGAGAAGCGGTTCTCCCCCGGCGCGAGCGGCGGCCCGAAATCGACGAACGCGCCCGCGGTGGACGGCGAGCGCCAGGCCATTTCGCTGCCGGGCACGCGGATCTGCGCGTAGAGCCCCGAGCCGGGCGTTGCGAGCCGCGAGTCGAGACTGCGCTCGAGCGGCACGACCGCGCCGTCCTCCTGCGGCTCGGCCGCCGCGATGAGCGCGACCATCTGCGCTTCGAGCAGATCGCGCAGCGTGCGGTCCGAGAGCTCGCGGAAGCTCGAATCGAGCACCGCGATCGTGAGGCCGAAGAACAGCACGAGCGGCACCGACACCGAGACGAGCAGGCGCCGGCTGAGCGAATGCACGGCAGGACGATCGTTCCGCTCAGGCGGGCTCACGGGCGAGCGCGAGACGATAGCCGCGGCCCCGCAGCGTCTCGATGGGCTTCAGCCGCTCGTCGGGATCGAGCTTGCGGCGCAGCCGGCCGATGAAGACTTCGATGACGTTGCTGTCGCGCTCGAAGTCCTGGTCGTAGAGCCGTTCGGTGAGCTCGGTCTTCGAGATCACCTCGCCGGCCCGAAGCATGAGGTGCTCGAGAATGCGGTACTCGAAAGTGGTCAGCTCCACCGGCCGGCCTTCGACCGTGACGGTCTGCGCACGCGTATCGAGAACGATCGGTCCGCACTTGAGCTGCGGGCTCGCCCACCCGCCGGCACGGCGCAGCAGCGCCTGCAGACGCGCGCGCACTTCCTCGAAGTGGAACGGCTTGACCACGTAGTCGTCCGCGCCCGCCTGCAGACCCTCCACCTTGTCCTGCCAGCGGTCGCGGGCGGTGAGAATGAGGATGGGATAGGTGCGCCCCTCGGCACGCAGACGCTTGATCAGCTCGAGCCCCGGAAGTTTCGGCAGCCCGAGATCGATGATGGCGACGTCGAGGGGAAACTCGAGCCCTGCGAAGAGCCCCTCCTCGCCGTCCTGCGCCACGTCGACGGTGAAACCCGCTTCGACGAGCTGCGTGCGCAGGCTCTCGCGCAGCCCCGCCTCGTCCTCGACCACGAGCACACGCACTTTCCCGACTCCTACTGCACGCGCCCGCTCTCGGCGTCGACACGTACGGTCCACACCCGGCCCGAGCGCTCGTCGAGCAGGCGCAGCACGTAGACCTTGCGACCCTTCTCCTCACGCACGTCCGCGCGAACGACGCGCGCACGATACTGACGCTCGACACGCGCGATGACATCGTCCAGCGAAGCGCCCGCCGCCTCGGCTGCGGGCCTGTGCCCGCGCGAGTGCCCCGGACGATCCTGCGCGGACACGGCGCTGCCGCCCGCCGCGAGCAGCGCGGACGCCACGATGCAGAGGATGAGCGCACGGACGGTCATGGGAACGGCGTCAAGCGTAGCGCACGGTGCGCCCGCCGTGCGACTGTCGACCTCCAAATACGGCTGCGGGCAGAGTCGCCTCTGCCCGCAGCCTCTCGCTTCTTCCCGGGGAACGCCGCACTAGCAGTCTTCCGGCCGCACGTCGACGCTGACCCGGATGCGATCGCCCGGATCGTACGGCAGACGGGTCGTGTAGCGGCGCCCGTTGTACTCGTACGTGACGCGATAGCCCTCGATGCGCTCTTCGTATTCCTCCTGATAGCTGACCTTGCAGCGCTCGACCTCGTACGGGCGCGTCTCCGTGTAGTAAGCGGCCGGCTGAGCGCGCGCGGCCCGCCGCTCGGCGACGTCGTGTCCGATCGCCGAGCCGATGATCGCGCCCGCGACGGTCGCGGCACGGCGCCCGTCGCCGCTGCCGATCTGATTACCGACCGCGGCGCCGATGATGCCTCCCAGGATCATCGAGCCCGCGGCACCGTGCGTGCGCACCGTCGCCGGAGCCTCGATCTCCTCGTAACGGGTCTCGGTCCAGCACTCGCGCCTCGGCACGCTCACCCGCACCTGGCGCACGATGGGATCGACGTCGATCACGCGCGCGTAATCCGTCTCCCGGTGGCCTCGATGCTTACCGGGACCCCAGTGATCGTGGCCTGCGGATGCAGTCTGCGCCGCGAGCAACAGGCCGCAGGCAGCGAGCCCGGTCATTGCCTTGGTGAACATGGTGCCTCCTCGGTTCCGATCCGCCGGCCCGGCGCACCCGCGCCGCTTCTCCGCCGGCTTGGACGAGACGATAAGAGGCACACCATGAATGCTTACTGAACGCCGGAACCCCCGTACCGGCGGAAAGTGCGGTTCATTCGCCGCGCTTCGCGGCGACCCACAGCCGCTCCCACTCCTCCGCGTCGAGCCGCTCGAGATCGAGGCCGCGCTCGCGTGCGAGCCGCTCCATAAAGCGGAAGCGCCGCTCGAATTTCGCATTCGCCGCGCGCAGCGCCGCTTCGGGATCGACCTCGAGGTGCCGGCTCCAGTTGACGATCGAGAAGAGCAGATCGCCGATCTCCTCGCTCACGCGCTCGCTCGTGTGAGACGTGTCTCCGGAATCGCCGGCTCGTGCGAGCTCCGCATCGATCTCCGCGAGCTCCTCGTCGATCTTCTCGCGCACCGCGCGTGCGTCCGGCCAGTCGAAACCGACGCGCGCTGCCCGCCGCCCGAGCTTCGCGGCCCGCGTGAGCGCCGGCAGCGCGCGCGGCACGTCCGCGAGCACGCTCGTGTCCGCGGCGCCTCGTGCCGCGCGCTCGCGCGCCTTCTGTTCTTCCCACGCGCGCGACTGCTCCTCGGCGCTCGCGAAGCGCGCATCGGCGAACACGTGCGGATGGCGCCGCACGAGCTTCGCGTGGATGCCTTCCGCGACGGCGGCGAAGTCGAACCAGCCGCGCTCTTCGGCCATGCGCGCATGGAAGACGACCTGGAACAGCAGATCGCCGAGCTCGTCGCGCAGGCGCTCCGGATCGTTGCGCTCTATCGCATCCGCGACTTCGTATGCCTCCTCCAGCGTATAGGGCGCGATGGTCTCGAAGGTCTGCTCACGATCCCAGGGGCAGCCGGACTGCGGGTCGCGCAGCCGCGCCATCAGATCGAGAAGCGCGGCGATCGCCGCGCGCGGATCGCTCATCGCTCGCTCTCCTGCGTGCACGTCCTGTACAGCGTGAGCAGCATGCCGGCCGTTGCGCCCCAGATGTACCGCTCGCCGTAGGGAATGTCGTAGAGATCCAGCTCCACGTCGCTGCCCGGCAGGCGCCGGCGTCTCACGCGGTGGTTCGCGGGCTCGAAGATGAAATCGAGCGGCACTTCGAAGATGTCGTCCACTTCGCGCGCATTGAGCCTGAGCTCGAAACCCGGGCGCACGAATCCGACGACCGGTGTGACACGAAAACCGCTCGTGACCACGTGATCCGGCAGGAACCCGGCGACCTCCACGAAATGCGCCTCGAGGCCGATCTCCTCGCGCGCCTCGCGGAGCGCCGCGCCGACCGGTCCGCCGTCGTGCGGCTCGATGCGCCCGCCGGGGAAGCTGATCTGCCCGGCGTGATTCTTGAGCTGTGTCGCCCGCTGCGTGAGCAGCACGGTGAGGCCCTCGTCGCGCTCGACGAGCGGAACGAGCACCGCGGCCGGTGCCGGATCACTCGGCAGCAGCTCGAGCAGCGGGCGCGTCTGCTCGGCCGTCAGTCCGGGAATCAGCCACGCCTCGCGCTCGTGTCGCGGCGCCGTCCCGGCGAGACGATGGCGGATGCAAGCGCGCCAGTCGATGTCCGTCCGGCGCGCCACCCTCAGCCGCCCGCGCTGGTGCCGCCCTTGATGCCGCCGCGCGTGAGCTCCAGGGGATCGAGCAGCCGCTCGAGCTCCTCGCGCGGCAGGTCGGTCATCTTCTCGGCCATCTCGCGGATCGGTCTGCCTTCCGCGTACGCCTTCTTCGCGATCGCGGCGCCCTTCTCGTAACCGATGACCGGATTGAGCGCAGTCACGAGGATGGGGTTGCGGTCGAGCGCTTCTGCGAGGCGCGCCTCGTTGACCTTGAACCCGGCGATCGCCTTGTCGGCCAGCGCACGGATTGCGTTCGCGAGAATCTGCACGCTCTCGAGCAGATTGAGAGCGATCACGGGCAGCATCACGTTGAGCTGGAAATTGCCCGACTGTCCCGCGACGGTGATGGTCGCATCGTTGCCGATCACCTGCGCGGCAACCATCGCCGCGGCTTCGGGAATGACCGGATTGACCTTGCCGGGCATGATGCTGCTGCCAGGCTGGAGCGCCGGCAGGGAGATCTCGCCGAGCCCCGCGAGCGGTCCGCTGTTCATCCAGCGCAGATCGTTCGCGATCTTCATCAGGCTCACGGCGATCACCTTGAGCTGGCCCGACAGCTCCACCGCCGCGTCCTGGCTGCTCAGCGACTCGAAGTAGTTGCGGCTCGGCCGGAACGGCACGCCCGTGAGCGCGGACAGCTTCTCGCAGAACACGCGGCCGAAGTCGGGATGCGCGTTGATGCCGGTACCGACCGCGGTGCCGCCCTGCGCGAGTGCGAGCAGACGCGGCTCGACGCTCGAGAGGCGGTCGCGCCCGTTCTCGAGCTGCGTGCGCCATCCGGAGAGCTCCTGCGCCAGCGTCACGGGCATTGCATCCATGAGATGCGTGCGGCCGGTCGTGACGACCCCGCTCAACTCACGCTCGCGGGCGGCGATCACGCCGATCGCGTGCTCGAGAGCCGGCACGAGCTCGCGGCGCACGGCGAGCGCGGCGCTCACGTGGATGGCGGTCGGGATCACGTCGTTGCTGCTCTGGCCCATGTTGACGTGATCGTTGGGATGCACCGGACGCCCGAGACGCGAGCTCGCGAGGTGCGCGATGACCTCGTTCGCGTTCATGTTGGTGCTCGTGCCCGAGCCGGTCTGGAACACGTCGATGGGGAACTGCGCGTCGTGCTCACCGGCTGCGACTTCCGCGGCCGCCGCCTCGATCGCGCGCGCCACGTCGGCATCCAGCAGGCCGAGCTGCGCGTTCGCCGCCGCAGCCGACTGCTTGATCAGTCCCAGCGCGCCGATGAACGCGCGGGGCATGCGCCGCCCGCTGATGGGGAAGTTCTGCACGGCGCGCTGCGTCTGCGCGCCCCAGAGCGCGTCCGCCGGGACCTGCAATTCGCCCATGCTGTCGCGCTCGATGCGAAAGGCTTTCGTCATGGCTTCGATGAACTCCGAGGTGGAGCGGCCGTGGCCGCGGTGCCGGCCGGGCGACCGCACGCGCTGGTGCGCTATCATGCGAATCCTAACATTCCGCAGTTTTCTTCGTCGGACCGCATGGCCTCAGATCCCCTGGACTCTCTTTCACCCGTCGACGGGCGCTACCGCGCCGCGACCGAGCCTCTGCGAAGCCTGCTATCGGAAGGCGGGCTGATCCGCGAACGCATCCGCGTGGAGGCCCTGTGGCTCCTGCACCTCGCGGCGGCGGTCCCGCGGCTGCCGGGCAGCACGCTTCCCCCTGCCGTGCAGGCCCGTGCGGAAGCGCTCGCCCAGGAGCCGCCAGCCGATGCGGCAGGCGCGGTGAAAGCGATCGAGGCGCGCATCAACCACGACGTGAAGGCCGTCGAGTACTACGTGCGCGAGCAGCTCTCGGCGGCGGGCGCCCAGGCGCCCACGCTCGAGCTCGTCCACTTCGGCTGCACGTCCGAGGACATCAACAATCTGAGCTACGCGCGGCTGCTCGCGAAGGCCCGCGGCGTGCTCGACGCGACGCTCGGTGAGCTCGCCCGTGAGCTCGGCGGGCTCGCGCACCGCTATGCGGACGCGGCGATGCTCTCGCGCACGCACGGTCAGCCGGCGAGCCCGACGACGCTCGGCAAGGAGATCGCGAACTTCGCCGCACGCCTGCGGCGCGCGCGCCACCGCTGGACGCGTGTCGAGATTCTCGGCAAGTGGAACGGCGCGGTCGGCAATTTCAATGCTCACGTCGCGGCGCTGCCCGACGTCGACTGGCCGCAGGTGGCGCGGAAGTTCGTCGAGTCGCAGGGGCTCTCGTGGAACGCCTACACCACGCAGATCGAGCCTCACGACTGGATCGGCGAGTACTGCGATGCCCTCGCGGCACTCAATGTCGTGCTCATCGATCTCTGCCGCGACTTCTGGGGTTACATCTCGCTCGGTTATCTGCGCCAGCGGGTGAACGAGGCGGAGGTCGGCTCCTCGACCATGCCGCACAAGGTGAATCCCATCGATTTCGAGAACGCGGAAGGCAATCTCGGCATCGCGAACGCTCTGCTGCGGCACTTCTCCGAGAAGCTCCCGATCTCGCGCTGGCAGCGCGATCTCACCGACTCCACGGTCCTGCGCAATCTCGGCGTCGCGCTCGGACACTCGCTCATCGCCTGGCGCTCACTCGCTCGAGGTCTCGGCAAGGTCGCAGCGGACCGGGAGCGTCTCGCTGCGGATCTCGACCAGGCGTGGGAGGTGCTGGGCGAAGCCGTGCAGACGGTGCTGCGCGCCGCGGGCGTTCCGGGCGGATACGAGCGGCTCAAGGAATTCACCCGGGGACGCGCGATCGACGCCGCAACGCTCGCCGCGTTCATCGACGGGCTCCCGCTGCCGCCCGGGGAACGGGCCCGGCTCAAGGCGCTCACGCCTCGCGATTACATCGGGCTCGCGGCCCGTCTGGCGCTCGAAGCGTGAACCGTTACCCGGTCGGACTGCGAACTGTTTCGCGAATTCGCTCTGCGACGTGACAGAACGCAGCCCGAAACGTGAACGGGTCGGCAAGCCGGCTGCGGACGGCCTTCTTATCATCGACGCGCCTGCGCAGATGCAGGCGCACGGCGGAACGCCGAACGTGAACAGCTCCGGGGAAAAGGATCAGGCCAGCGAACTGGCGCAGCTCGCGAACGCGCGCTACGCGCCCGAGCCCCCGCCCGTTCTCGATGGCGTGACGGTCGTCACCCCGCCCAAGCTGTCCGAGGATCTCACCGTCATCACGACGCTCGAAGAGGCCCGCGCTGCGGTCAACGCAGCGGCTGCATCCGCTCAGAGGCTCATCTCGATCTACACGCCGGATCTCGAGCCCGATCTCTACGACCAGACGCCGTTCCTCGAGACGATCAAGCACTTCGTGCTCGCGCGCAGCTTCTCGAAGGTGCGTGTGCTGCTCGTCGAGCCGCAGCGCGTGATGCGCGACAGCAACCGCTTCGTCGCCATGGGCCGGCGCCTGTCGAGCTGCATCGACATCCGCTACGTCGGAGTACCGACGAAGCAGCGCGCGTCGGCCTTTCTCATCGCGGACGACCGTGCGATCGTCTACCGCATGCGTCCGGACACGTGGGACGGCATCGCGCATCTCAACAACCCGCCCGTCGCGCGGCGGTACCTGAGCGAGTTCGACGCCGTCTGGAACGCGAGCGCGCCCGACATGGGGCTGCGCATCGCCCGCCGCGGCTGAACCTCGCGCCGCCGCCACATTCCGGCGCCGGCGGGGTGTGCAACCTATAATCCGGATCATGCCCTGGAAGCCGGAAGTCACCGTCGCCGCGATCGTCGAGCACGAGGGGCGGTTCCTCCTCGTCGAGGAGCGCATCCGCCGGCGCGTGGTGTTCAATCAGCCGGCGGGCCACGTCGAGGAGAACGAAACGCTCCTCGAGGCGGTCGTGCGTGAGACGCGTGAAGAGACCGCATGGCGCTTCGTTCCGCAGGCGCTGCTCGGCGTCTACTCCTGGCGCAATCCCGTCTCCGGCCGCTCGACGCTGCGCTTCGCGTTCGTCGGCGCGGTCACCGATCACGATCCGCGGCAGCCGCTCGACCGCGGCATCCTGGGTCCGCGGTGGCTCACGCGCACCGAGATCCTCGAGCGCGAGCCGCAGCTTCGCAGCCCGCTCGTCCTGCGGTGTATCGACGACTATCTGAGCGGACGACGCCTGCCGCTCGAAGCCGTTGCGGGTGTCGCACCGGCAGTTGCCGCCCGCGAGATCGGCGTCGCCTCCTGACCCGCGCGTAACCCCGTCTCCGGCGCCCGGTGGAGCCCGGGGCGTACAATTCGCGTCATGAGCACTTCAGCGCACGGCCGTGTCATCGTGGGACTTTCCGGCGGGGTCGACTCCGCCGTCGCCGCGTTGCTCCTCAAGGAGCGCGGCTACGAGGTCCACGGCCTCTTCATGAGCAACTGGGAAGAGGACGACGACGCCTACTGCACGGCTGCTCAGGACTTCCAGGACGCCCGCGCCGTGGCGCGCGAGCTCGGCATCCCGCTGCATCGGGCGAGCTTCGAGGCGCAGTACCGTGAGCGCGTGTTCGAGCACTTCCTGCGCGAATACCGGGCCGGCCGCACGCCGAATCCCGACGTCCTCTGCAACCGCGAGATCAAGTTCGGCGTCGCGCTCCGTCACGTCGAGCGCCTGGGCGGCCGGTGGTTCGCCACGGGTCACTACGCGCGAGTCGTCGAGGGTCCTTCGGGTCCGGAGCTCCACAAGGCCCGGGATGCCGCCAAGGACCAGTCCTACTTCCTGCACGCGATCGAGCGCTCCGAGCTCGCACGGACCCTGATGCCGATCGGTGAGCTCGAGAAGTCAGAGGTGCGCGAGCGCGCGCGGCGTGCGGGTCTCCCGGTCTTCGACAAGCCCGACAGCACGGGCATCTGCTTCATCGGCGAGCGGCCGTTCCGCGAGTTTCTCGCCCGCTACGTGAACGAGGCGCCCGGCCCGATCGAGACGCCCGAAGGCGAGAAGGTCGGCACGCATCGGGGACTGCCGTTCTACACGCTCGGTCAGCGCGCCGGGCTCGCGATCGGCGGCCGGCGCGGGCACGACGAGCGACCGTGGTACGTGGCCGCGAAGGATGCCCGGCGCAACGCGCTCATCGTCGTGCAGGGACACGATCATCCGCTGCTCTTCTCGAGCGCGCTCGAAACCGGTCCGATGCACTGGCTCATGGAGCCGCCGGCGGAGCGGCTGCGCTGCACGGTAAAGGTGCGCTACCGGCAGGCGGATCAGCCGGCCGAGCTCGAACCCCGCGCCGACGGCACGGCGCGCATCACGTTCGACGAGCCGCAGCGCGCCGTGACGCCGGGGCAGTACGCGGTCGTCTATGTCGGCGAGCGGTGCGTCGGCGGCGGCGTGATCGAGGCGGTCGAACGCACGCAGGCACCGCGCGATCGTGTCGATACCGTGAGGCCTGCGCGTTGGAGCGGCAGTGCCGGGCCGATATAATTCGCTGCTCTTTTTGCACGCACTTTCCAGCGCGGCCGCGTCGCGCCGCGCGCATTTTTTCCGGGAGGACCGATGACGGACAGCTTCAAGGCGCGTTCGACGCTGCAGGTGGGCGATCGCTCGTACGAGTACTGGAGCCTCGCCGCTCTGCCCCGCGAGAAGGTCGATCGTCTGCCGTACTCGCTCAGGATCCTCCTCGAGAACCTCCTGCGCCACGAAGACGGCGTGAACGTCACGCGTGCCGACATCGAAGCCCTCCTCGAGTGGGATCCGCAGGCGCAGCCGTCGCACGAGATCGCGTTCACGCCTGCACGCGTGATCCTGCAGGACTTCACCGGCGTGCCCTGCGTGGTGGATCTCGCCGCGATGCGCGAGGCCGTCGTGAAGCTCGGCGGAGATCCCGAGCGCGTCAATCCGCTCGCGCCGGTGGAGCTCGTCATCGATCACTCGGTGCAGGTTGACCGCTACGGCACTCCGGACGCCGCGGCTGCCAACACCGCCATCGAGTTCGCCCGCAACTCCGAGCGCTATTCGTTCCTGCGGTGGGGCCAGAGCGCCTTCCGCAACTTCCAGGTCGTTCCGCCGAGCACGGGCATCGTGCACCAGGTGAACCTCGAATACCTCGGACGCGTGGTGTTCGACGACCGGAGCAGCGGCCGGCCGCGGGCCTACCCTGACACGCTCGTCGGCACGGACTCGCACACGACGATGATCAACGGTCTCGGCGTGCTCGGCTGGGGCGTCGGCGGCATCGAGGCGGAGGCCGCGATGCTCGGTCAGCCGATCACGATGCTCATTCCGCAGGTGATCGGCGTGAAGCTCACGGGAAGTCTGCGTCCCGGAGCCACCGCCACCGACCTCGTCCTCACCGTCACCGAGATGCTCCGCAAGAAGGGCGTGGTCGACAAGTTCGTCGAGTTCTTCGGCGACGGCCTCGCGGGCCTGCCGCTCGCGGATCGCGCGACGATCGCCAACATGGCGCCGGAGTACGGCAGCACCTGCGGCATCTTCCCGATCGACGAAGAGACGCTGCGTTACCTCGAGCTCACGGGCCGTCCGCGCGAGCACATCGAGCTCGTCGAAACCTACGCGAAGGCGCAGGGCCTCTGGCGTCATGCCGGAGCGCCCGCCGCTCAGTACACCGACGTTCTCGAGCTCGAACTTTCCACCGTCGAGCCGAGTCTCGCCGGTCCGCGGCGGCCGCAGGATCGCGTGCCGCTGACGGCCGCGAAGGGCGTGTATCAGGCGAACCTGCGTAAAGTGACCGAAGAGCGCGCGCAGCGTAATCCCGGCGCCACCGGCGTCGCGCGCGTCACGCTCGACGGCGAGACCTTCGAGCTGCGCGACGGTGCGGTGGTGATCGCCGCCATCACGAGCTGCACGAATACATCGAACCCCTCGGTCATGATCGCGGCGGGCCTGCTGGCCCGTAACGCGGTACGCAAGGGCCTGAAGCGCAAGCCCTGGGTGAAGACCTCACTCGCACCGGGCTCCCGCGTGGTGACCGACTACTACCAGCGCGCGGGGCTCCTCAAGGACCTCGAGGCGCTCGGGTTCCACCTCACCGGCTACGGCTGCACGACCTGCATCGGCAACTCGGGTCCGCTGCGTCCCGAGATCTCCGAGGGCATCCGCTCGGGCGATCTCGTCGCCTGCTCCGTGCTCTCGGGCAATCGCAACTTCGAAGGCCGCGTGCATCCCGAGGTGCGCTTCAACTTCCTCGCCTCGCCGCCGCTCGTCGTCGCCTACGCGCTCGCCGGTACGCTCGACCTCGACCTGACGACGGAGCCGCTCGGTATCGGCAGCGACGGCAAGCCGGTGTACCTCGCCGACATCTGGCCCTCGGATACCGAGATCCAGCAGACGATCCTCGGCAACATCGACTCGAAGATGTTCCGCGAGCGCTACGCGCACGTGTACGAGGGCGACGAGAACTGGCGTGCGATCAAGGTTCCGACGGGCAAGCTGTACTCGTGGGATCCGGCTTCGACGTACGTGCGCAATCCGCCGTACTTCGAGGGCATGAGCCGCGAGCCGGGCACCGTCACCGACATCCGCGGAGCACGCGTGCTCGCGCTGCTCGGCGACTCCGTCACGACGGACCACATCTCACCGGCGGGCAGCATCGCGAAGTCGAGCCCCGCCGCGCGCTACCTCATCGAGAACGGCGTCGATCCGAAGGACTTCAACTCCTACGGCTCGCGGCGCGGCAACCACGAGGTGATGATGCGCGGCACGTTCGCGAACATCCGCCTGCGCAATCTCCTCGTGCCGGGCACCGAAGGCGGCGTGACGATCCACCTGCCGAGCGGCGAGCAGATGTCCATCTACGACGCCGCCATGCGCTACAAGAGCGAGGGCACGCCGCTCATCGTCATCGCGGGCCGCGAGTACGGCACCGGCTCCTCGCGCGACTGGGCCGCGAAGGGCACGATGCTGCTCGGCGTGAAGGCGGTGATCGCGGAGAGCTTCGAGCGCATCCACCGCTCGAACCTCATCGGCATGGGCGTGCTGCCGCTGCAGTTCCTGCCGGGCCAGAACGCGCAGTCGCTCGGACTCACGGGTCACGAGATCTTCGACATCACGGGGCTCGCGGCCGGTGCGACTCAGACGGTGACCGTCGAGGCGCGGCGTCCGGGCGGCGACGCGGTGCGCTTCGAGGCGCGCGTGCGCATCGACACGCCGAAGGAGCGCGAGTACTACCGTCACGGCGGCATTCTGCAGTACGTGCTGCGGCAGCTCGCCGCCTCGGGTCGCGCTGCCTGAGCGCGACCTGCGCCTCGGGCCGCGCAGGCCCGAGGCCATCGACGGCCGCGCGGCGGTGACCTGGAGTTCGTGACCCCGGCAGCCATGAGCTCACCGCAGACGACCGCATCCGAGGAAGCGGCAGCCTCCGGCGCCCAGCTCGTCGTGTTCGACCTCGACGGCACGATCACGCGTCACGACACGCTCGTGCCCTACGTCTTCGGCTTCCTGTGGCGGCGTCCGTGGCGTTTCGCGGGGCTCCCACGCGTACTGCCGGCGCTCCTGCGTTTCCTCCTGCGGCGTGCGGGTCTCGGCGAGGTGAAGGGCGCGTTCATCCGCAGCACGCTGGGCGGCTGCACGCGTGCCGAGCTGCAGGCATGGACCGAGCGTTTCGTGCCGCGGCTGCTCGAGCGCGGTGTGTTCGCCCATGCGCTGGAAGCGATCGCGCAGCACCGCCGCGACGGCGACCGGCTCGTGCTCATGAGCGCGAGCCCCGAGCTCTATGTCCCCGAGATCGCACGGCGCCTCGGCTTCGATGAATGCATCTGCACCCGGCTGCGCTGGAACGGCGATCGTCTGCACGGTGAGCTCGACGGCGAGAACTGCCGCGGCGACGAGAAGACCCGCTGTTTCCGGCTGCTGCGCGAGCGCCACACCGGCATGCGTACCGTGGCCTACGCGAACGGCCCCTCCGACCTCGATCACCTCGAGCTCGCAGACCGGGCCGTGCTGGTGAACGGCGAAGCATGGACGCGTGTCAAAGCGAGCGAGCGGGGCATTCAGTGCGCCGACTGGCGCTGACTTCGCCGTCAGGCCTGATTTAAGCTCCGTTCCCGGCGGCGCGGCTGCGGCCGGCGGGTGGCACCGCCCTGCCCCGCGCGAAGCTGCCGCCTGGCGAGCCGACGTCCGACCGGAGGTCCTCGATGTCGAAGTACAGACCGCGCAGAATTCTCCCGTCCGAGATCACGCCGCCCGAAGTGTTCTTCGACCGCCGGAGGCTCCTCGCCGCCGCACTGGCTGGCGGCGCCTCGGCCCTGCTGCCGGCTGCCGAGCCGTCTCAGGCGCAGCCGGGGCAGCTCAGGTACACGCGCAACACGCGCTACTCCACTTCCGAGCCGCCGAACGACTACGAGGACATCACGAACTACAACAACTTCTACGAGTTCGGGACGGAGAAGTCGGATCCCGCACGCAACGCCGGCTCGCTGCGCACACATCCGTGGACCGTGACGGTTTCCGGCGAAGCCGAGGTCACAGGGCAGTTCGCGCTGGAGGACATCCTCAAGCCCCATCCGCTCGAGGAGCGCATCTACCGCCTGCGCTGCGTCGAAGCCTGGTCGATGATCATTCCGTGGGTCGGCTTTCCGCTCGCCGACCTCCTCAAGCGCTTCAAGCCGACGTCGAAGGCGAAGTACGTCGAGTTCCGCACGCTGCACGATCCGAAACAGATGCCCGGGCAGCGCTTCCGGGTGCTCGACTGGCCCTACGTCGAAGGCCTGCGCATCGACGAGGCGATGCATCCGCTCACGTTCATCGCGGTCGGCGTGTACGGACGCGTGCTGCCCAATCAGAACGGCGCGCCGCTGCGGCTCGTCGTGCCCTGGAAGTACGGCTTCAAGAGCATCAAGTCGATCGTCAGCATCCGCTTCACCGAGAAGCAGCCGCTCAACAGCTGGCACGTCGCGCAGCCCGACGAGTACGGCTTCTACGCGAACGTGAATCCGAACGTCGATCATCCCCGCTGGAGCCAGGCGACCGAGCGGCTGATCGGCCGCGGCTTCTTCGCGAAGCGGCAGCCGACGCTGATGTTCAACGGCTACGCCGAGGAGGTTGCGCACCTCTACAGCGGCATGGACCTGCGCCGCTACTTCTAGCGGCCGTGCGCTGCCGATGCGCGTCGAGAGCCGCTACCGCCTCGTCTACAAGCCGCTGGTGTTTCTCGCGTGCAGCGCGCCCTTCGTGCTGCTCGTCGCCGGCGCGTTCGAGGTGCTCGGTCGGGACCTGGGCCCCGATCCCGTCGAGTACATCCTGCACTCGACCGGCAAGACCGCGCTCAATCTCCTGCTGATTACCTTGCTCGTGACGCCCGCCCGTCAGCTCGGCGGCTGGCCGCACCTCGTTCGCCTGCGGCGGATGCTCGGGGTGTTCTCTTTCTTCTACGCGGCCCTGCACGTGCTCACGTACGCGGTGCTCGATCTCGGGCTCGATTTCGCGACGCTGGGCGAGGACATCGTCAAGCGCCCCTACATCACGGTCGGGTTCACCGCGCTCGTCATTCTCCTCGCGCTCGCCGCGACCTCGACGAACGGCATGATGCGCCGTCTCGGAAGGCGCTGGCAGAAGCTGCATCGGCTGGTGTACGTGGCGGCCATTCTCGGCGTGTGGCACTTCTGGTGGCAGGTGAAGGCCGACATCCGGGAGCCGCTTCTCTACGCCGCCATGCTCGCCGTGCTGCTCGGATATCGCGTCGTCCGCAGCCGCACCGCGCGCGAGCTCGCGCGCCGCTTCACCGAGGCGCGCACGTCCGCCCCGCCCAGCGAAAGTCCCTGAGCGCCGCGCGTCCCGACGCGCTTCGTGCGCGCCGGCGCCTCACATCGACGTGCGGATCTGCCAGAGCTCCGGGAAGAACTTCAGCTCGAGCGCCTTCATGAGGTACGACACGCCGCTCGTGCCGCCGGTGCCCGGCTTGTAGCCGATGATGCGCTCGACCGCCTTGACGTGATTGAACCGCCAGAGCTGGAACTTGTGGTCGAGATCGACGAGCCGCTCGGCGAGCTCGTAGAGATCCCAGTCCTTCTCCGAGTTGTGGTAGACGGCGAGCCACGCGCCGGCCACCTGCTTGCTCGCGCGGTAGGGCTCGCTGAAATCGCGCGAGAGATACTCCTCGGGGATGCCGTAGCCGCGCCGGCTCAGGAGACGCAGCACCTCGTCGTAGAGAGAAGGCGCCTCGAGCGCATGACGGAGCGCCGCATACGCCTTCGGATCGCGCTCGTGCACGGCGATCATCTGCGCGTTCTTGTTCCCGAGCTGGAACTCGAGCAGCCGGTACTGCACCGACTGGAAGCCGGAGGATCTTCCGAGCGCGTTGCGGAACGCCGAGTAGTCCGACGGCGTCATCGTGGAGAGGATGTCCCACGTCGCGAGCAGCTGCTGCTGCACGCGCGAGATGCGGCTCAGCATCTTGAACGAGGGATCGAGGTCGTCGCGGCGCACGCACTCGAGCACGCCCTGCAGCTCGTGCCGGAACAGCCGCATCCAGAGCTCCGACGTCTGGTGGATGATGATGAACATCATCTCGTCGTGCTCGCTCGTGAGCGGCTGCTGCGCGTCGAGGATCTTGTCGAGCTGCAGGTACTCGCCGTACGAGAGCGAGGAGCCGAGATCCCAGTACACCGGCTCGTCGCTGAGATCGACCTGCTCGGTCTTGTCGTAGCGTCGCGTGCTCATGATCCGGTCCTTCGCGCCATGCGCGCGTGTGAGATGCCGATGCTCCGCGTCTCGCCGATTGCGCTTCAGGGATGCTCGCCGAACACCCAGGATGGTACACGCCGCCAGCCGTCGAGCAATTCGCGGTCGAGGGCACGGTAATCGGGACAGTAGCGCGCCACGCACTGCCAGAAGCGCCGCGAGTGATTCATGTGGCGCGTGTGTGCGAGCTCATGGATGAGGAGATACCGCACGACCTCCGGCCGCTGGAAGAGCAGGCAGCAGTTGAGGCTGATCGTGCCCCGCACGGAGCAGCTTCCCCAGCGCGAACGCTGGCGGCGCACGCTGACGCGCGCGTACTCGAAACCGAGCTCGCGCGCACAGGATGCCAGCGCCTCGCCGAGGACGACGCGGCCGCGCTCGAGGAGCCAAGCGCGCAGCGCCTGCCGCATCTCGCGCGGTCCCCCCGACGTGCCGCAGAGACTCAGGAGCCCCGGTGCCGTCGCGCGGGCACGCGGCCGCCCCGGGCCGCCGGCGAGATGCACGCGCCAGACCTCGCCGCACGCGGGCAGCTCGATCTGCTGCGGCGGAAACGGATCCGGCGGACGCGCGTGCCGGCGCACCTCGAGGCGCTTGCGCTCGATCCATTCGCGGTGCTGCTCGACGAAGCGCTGCACCTGACGCGCGGAGACGCGCGGAGGAACGACGACTTCCACGCGTCCCGAGAGCAGCACCCGCACGGTCAGCCTTCGTGCGCGGCGGCTTTCGCGCACGACCCACTCTCCGGCGGCGTCCCGGTCGGACCACAGTGCTAGCTGTGACACGCCGGCGTCGAACAGTTTCATACCGGTGCTCCACTGCACGAAGCGACGCGGTCCGCGCCGCCTTCGACGGCGGACGCGGGGACCGGAAGCGGCTGAGAAAGACTCCACGAACGCATCGGTGCTCGCTGCATCATAGCAGCGCAGGAACGCAGCGGTGGGCAGACGCGAACGCCGGCATTCGTTACGATCCCGCCCTTTCCGAAGCCCTGCGAGTGTCCGCCCGACCATGCGCTTCTTCAGCGACAACGCCGCCACTGCCTGCCCCGAGATCCTCGCCGCGATTCAGGAGGCCAATCGAGGGCTCGAGAAGGCCTACGGCGACGATCCCTGGACGCAGAGGCTCGACGCCGTCTTCGGCGAGTACTTCGGAACGGAAGTGAAGGTGTTCCCCGTGGCGACGGGAACGGCGGCGAACGCTCTCGCGCTATCGACCATCACCCCGCCCTACGGCGCGGTGTTCGCTCACGAGGAGGCGCACATCATCCGTGATGAATGCGGTGCGCCCGAGTTCTTCTCGGGGGGCGCACGGCTCGTGCCGGTTCCCGGCGCCGACGGGAAGCTCACGTGCTCGAGCCTGAGCGCCGCGCTCGCGGCGAATCCGGTTTCCGTGCATACGGTGCAGCCCGCGGCCGTCTCGCTCACGCAGCTCACGGAGCTCGGCACTGCGTACCGTCCTGAGGAGATCGCGGCAGTCGCCGAGCTCGCGCATGGTCATGGCCTGAAGGTGCACATGGACGGCGCGCGCTTCGCCAACGCGCTCGTGCATCTCGGCTGCCACCCGGCGGACGTGACCTGGCGCGCGGGCGTCGACGTGCTTTCCTTCGGCGCGACGAAGAACGGCGCGCTCACGGCCGAGGCGGTCGTGTTCTTCGATCGCGAGTGCGTGCGCGACTTCGAGCTGCGCCGCAAGCGCGCGGGGCATCTGCTGTCGAAGTCACGCTATGTTTCGGCCCAGCTCCTCGCCTACGTGGAGACCGGCGTCTGGAGGCGCAACGCCGCGCGCGCGAACGCGCTGGCACAACGGATCGCGAGCGCGGCCGGCCGCGCGCTCATGCATCCGGTGCAAGGCAACGAGGTGTTCCTCGCACTCGGATCCGACGGCAAGGCGAAGCTCCGCGCCTCCGGGTTCGAGTTCTACGACTGGGGACCCGAGTCCTCGGGCGAAGCGCGCATCGTCGTCTCGTGGGATCAGCCTGAGGAAGACGTCGACGCGCTCTGCTCCACCCTTCAAGACTTACTGAAATAATCCTCTATAACTTATTGATTTCACAACCCAGAAAGGTCCGAGCCGGATGTGTGATCGGGCCACTCGCTGAACGGGAAAGGCACCCGTTCGCTGGCGAAGGTGAGGTACGCCACGATCTGCCCCGCATATCGGGCGAGGCTGCCGCCGAACCGGGTCAGCTCGGCATTGGGCTGCCCTTTCAGCAGCCGGAGCACGATCTGCGCAACCGCCGTGATCGCCACGCCCCAGCAGACGAGCCAGAAGACGAAGGCGAACACGAGCATGTAGATGATGCGCACGATCAGCTCCTGGTTGACGCCCGTACCGGCGCCCTGAGTCGTGCCGCTGCCTTCCGAGGGCGAGGACATCGCAGGATTCGGCTCGTTCATGGATCGCTTCCTCTTTCCGTTGAGACGGGATCGGCCGTGATGCGTGTGAGCGCCCGGCGCGCGGCCGCGAATTCCGGCGCCACGAGCAGCGCCCGCTCGATTGCGGACCTGGCGGCCAGCGCGTCTCCCTGGTCGAGGTAAGCCCGGGCGAGCGAAAGCCAAGCGTCCGCCTCGCCCCAGCCGGGTACCATCCCCGCGCTGAGCCGCTCGCGCTCGAAAGCCGCGACGGCCGACCGGAGCTGGCCGACGGCGCGCTCGAGGCCCTCCGGCGAGCTCCTCGACCGATCGTAACCGCTCATTGCGGCGAGCAACAGCACACGCGGATTCGCCGGCGCGAGACGCAGCGCCTTCGCGGCCTGAGCGTTCGACTTCGCGGTCGCGAGCGCGGCGCGGACCGGCCTCAGGCGCGACAGCTCGGCGAGACAGATGGACTGCAGCGCCAGCGCTTCGACGAACTCGGTGCGCTGCCTGAGAACGCGGTCGAGCGTCCCGGCACATCGCTCTGCCGATGCCGCGGCGGCGCTCCGGTCACTCTCGGCATGAAGCTGCGCGAGGCGATAGTGCGCGAGAGCCGCGTAGTAGTCGTGGAAGGGATCGTTTGCCTTCCCGTCCTCGAGAGAAGCGGCGAGACCGGCGAGCATCCGCCTGTCTTCCGTGTAGTAGGCGTACTGAATGCGCCCCTCGAGATCGAGCCACCGCGTTTCCGATGCGGACGCGGAAGCCGCTGCCGCCAGGCAGGCCGTCAGTATCGCGAGCGCTCGAGCCCTCACCATCACGGCAGGCAGAGTCTCCCGTGTGACCTTGCGTAGAATGCGCCCTTTCGGATCCGGCCACGATAACACGGCGCCGGTACCCGCAGTTTGACGCAACTCCACCTCTTCGACGTTCTCCGCCATGCAGCTCATCGACATCGGGATCAATCTCGCGCACGACAGCTACGACCACGACCGCGAGGCCGTGCTGGCACGTGCAGCGGCTGCGGGAGTCGTGCAGATGATCGTCACGGGATCGAGCGGCGAGAGCACTCGCAAGGCCATCGAGCTCGCCCGCGCGCACCCGGGAAGGCTCTTCGCGACCGCCGGCGTTCATCCGCATCACGCGACCGAGCTCAGCGACACCCTGCTCGATGAGCTGGCGGAGCTCGCACGCCTTCCGGAAGTCGTGGCCGTCGGAGAATGCGGGCTCGATTACTTCCGCGACTACTCGCCGCGCGACGTGCAGCGGGAGGCCTTTCACCGCCAGCTCGAGCTCGCGGCCCGCGTCGGCAAGCCCGTGTTCCTCCACCAGCGCGATGCGCACGATGACTTCGTCGCGATCCTGCGTGAGCACCTGCCTCGCCTGTCGGGCGGCGTCGCGCACTGCTTCACGGGAACGCGGCCCGAGCTCGAATGCTATCTCGACATGGGACTCGCCATCGGCATCACCGGATGGATATGCGACGAGCGGCGCGGCACGCATCTCGTACCGCTCATGCCTCTGATTCCGGCGGAGCGGCTGCTCGTCGAGACCGACGGCCCCTACCTCCTGCCGCGCGACCTCGAGCCGAAGCCCGCCACACGGCGCAACGAGCCGGCGTTCCTGCCTCACGTCGCGGCAGCCGTCGCGCGCGCGCGAGGCGAGCCGCTCGAGGTTCTGGCCGCGAGCAGCACCGCGGCAGCCCGGCGAATCTTCGGCCTGCCCGGGATCGACTGACGCTATCCTTGCGCGCAACGACCTCGCGCCTGAAAGGACGATCGATGGACATCGCACGACTGCAGAAGACCATCGAAGAGCACTGGAACGGCTCCATTCTCGAGCGGCTCCAGGCCTACGTGCGCATCCCGAACAAGTCTCCGATGTTCGATCCGGACTGGGAGAGGCACGGCTACATGCAGCAGGCCGCCGAGCTGATGGCGGAGTGGTGCCGCGCGCAGCCGATCCCGGGTATGCGCGTCGAGCTCCTGAAGCCGGCCGGTCTCACCCCGCTCCTCCTGGTGGACATCCCGGGCGAGCGCCCCGACACCGTGCTGCTCTACGGTCACATGGACAAGCAGCCGGAGTTCACCGGCTGGCTGCCCGGCCTGGGGCCGTGGGAGCCGGTGATCCGGGACGGAAAGCTCTACGGTCGGGGCGGTGCGGACGATGGCTATGCGGTCTTCAGCGCGTTGTCCGCCATCTCGGCCCTCAAGGCGCAGAAGGTGCCGCTCGCGCGCTGCGTCGTGCTGATCGAGGCTTCAGAGGAAAGCGGAAGCGTCGACCTGCCGAAGCACCTCGAAGCGCTCGGAGACCGGATCGGCGAGCCGTCCCTCGTCGTGTGCCTCGATGCCGAATGCAGCAACTACGACCAGCTCTGGTGCACGACGTCACTGCGTGGAAATCTCGTCGGCCGCCTGCACGTGCGCGTGCTCACCGAAGGCGTGCACTCGGGCATGGGCACCGGCATCGCACCGACGCCCTTCCGCATCGCGCAGCAGCTCCTCGCGCGCATCGAGAATCCGGTGACGGGCGACCTGCTGCTCGACGAGCTGCACGTCGAGATCCCGCGCGACCGCCGCGCGCAGATCGCCGCCGCCGCTCAGGTGCTCGGCACCTCAGTCGCGGAGAAGCTCCCCTTCGTGAAGGGCGCGAAGCCGCTATCGAACGATCCGTTCGAGCTCATCGTCAACAGCACCTGGAAGGCGACACTCGCGGTGACGGGCGCGGACGGTCTTCCGCCCATCGCCTCCGCGGGCAACGTCCTGCTGCCCGAGCTCGATCTGAAGCTCTCACTCCGTCTGCCGCCGACCTGCGATCCGGCACGCGCGGCGGAAGCGGTGCGCAACGCGCTCGAGCGCGATCCGCCCTACGGCGCCGAGGTGCGTTTCGAGCCGGGAGCCGTAACCGGCGGCTGGAATGCCCCGCCGCTCGCACCCTGGCTCGAGGAATCGATGATGCGCGCCTCACGGACGGTCTTCGGCCGTGATGCTCTGTATCTCGGAACGGGCGGAACGATTCCGTTCATGGGCATGCTCGGCGAGCGTTTCCCGCGCACGCAGTTCTTCGTCACTGGAGTGCTCGGGCCGCAGTCGAACGCGCACGGTCCCAACGAGTTCCTGCACATCGACTATGCGCGAAAGCTCACGGTGTGCGTGGCGCTCGTCCTCGCGGACCACGGTGCCAAGGCGAGCACGCAGTAGCGCGCCGGGGCCGGCGCACGCCCCCTGCACGCGGCGCGCGACGGGAATCTCTCGTGTGTCCGGTCAGGGCACGGCGACGGGCCGTACCTGACTCAGTGTGCTCGGTGAGACGGATGCCTTCACGTGGGCCCATTCGGCCTCGAATCGGCCCACCACCGTGGAGAGCGCGGAGCGATCGACCGCAGGGAACTCCGAGCGGAGCGAATCGATCGTCAGCGTCCACGTGGGCAGGCCCTTGGGGAAGCGCGCGCGCCGGGTGAAGACGATTCGCCCTTCGACGGGCATCTCGCCGGCGAGCGCCTTCACGGCGGCGATGCGGTCGTAGAGTCCGCTCTGGGGATTGGCGAACGTCGAGCGGTGCGGGCCGTCCATCACCGTCCACTCGCTCATCTGGTCGCCGCCGAAGACGTTTCCACGCACGTCGCGCAGATCGATGACCAGAATGCCGCGCGGCGTGAGCAGCAGGAAGTCCACGTGGAAGGAGCCGCCCATGCCGTCCGGTACGAGCACGTCGACGAGGTGATCGAACGCCGCCGCCGTGATGGTGGCGTGCAGCGCCTTGCGCGCGCGATACAGGCGATACCGGCGCCAGAGCAGGACCGTTCCCGAGGCGAGCAGCCCGGCGCCGCCGATGATCAGCCACGTCGTCGGAGGTACGTTTCTGAGCGCCTCCATCGTCGTTCCCTCACGTCAGCACGGCACGCAGCGCACCGAGGTCGGCGTCGATCTCGGTGAACGACGTCGGCCGCGACAGCAGCTCCGCGAGCGCCGGCGGCGGCGTCACCTTCTCTCCGATGAGCGGCTCCACCGTCTCGGGGAACTTGGCCGGGTGCGCCGTCGCCACCAGGATCCAGCGCCGCGCCTGCCGTTCAGGACCGAGCCGCTCGCAGGCTTCGGCCGCCGTCGCCGTGTGCGGGCACCACACCTGGCCGAATCGCTGCCAGCCCGCGCGGATCCGCGCACGGATCTGATCGTCGTCGACGGAGTACGCGCTCACCGCCGCGCGCAGCTCCTCGAGCCGAGGGTACAACGCGCGCAGCCGCTCCATGTTGCTCGGATTACCGACGTCCATCGCGCAGGCGAGCGTCGCGACGCTCGGCCGCGGCCGCCACTCGCCGGTCTCCAGGAAGTCGGGGACCGTGCGGTTCGCGTTGTGCGCGAGGACGACTTCGCCGATGGGGAGTCCGATCCTGCGCGCCCAGATGCACGCGAGCGCGTTGCCGAGATTCCCGCTCGGTATCACGAAGTTCGCGCGCTCGCCGTGCTCCCGCCAGACCCTGAGGCTCGCGGCGACGTAGTAGACCATCTGCGGCAGGAGCCGGCCGAGATTGATGCTGTTGGCGGACGACAGCTCGCTGCGCTCGCGCAGCACCGGGTCGAGGAACGCTTCCTTGACCATGCGCTGACAGTCGTCGAACGTGCCGCGCACGGCGAAGGAGCGCACGTTCTCGCCCCAGCAGGTGAGCTGGCGCTCCTGAACAGGCGAAACGAGCCCCTTCGGAAACAGCACCGCGACCTCGATGCCCGGCCGGCGGTGAAAGGCGGCGGCGACCGCCCCGCCGGTGTCCCCGGAGGTCGCGACGAGGATCCGCAGCGGTCGCGCACTGCCCTTGCGCAGCCGCGTCAGGCTCGCGGCGAGGAAGCGCGCGCCGAAATCCTTGAACGCCGCGGTCGGCCCGTGGAAGAGTTCGAGCACCGCGAGCTTCGCGCCTTCACCGAGCGGAACGAGCGGCGCGGGAAAGCTGAAGGCCTCGCGCGTGATGGCGCCCAGCTCGTCCGCGAGACGGTCACCCCTGAGGAAGGGCCTCAGCACGGCGTGCGCGAGCGCTGGCAGATCCGAGGCGTCGGGCAGCTCTTCGAGCCGCACCTCCGGCCACGCCGTCGGCACGTACAGTCCGCCGTCCGGCGCCAGTCCCTGCGCGAGCGCTTCACTGAAGCGAGCCGTGAGCGAAGAGTTGCGGGTGCTGACGAAGAGCATGTCCGCGGGAGCGTCGATCATTCCGGTTCCTCAGGCGTCGATCACGCGCGCGCCGCGGTCGGCGCGGATCTCGACGATCCAGTCGTCCACCTGTGTCGCATGGCGCGAGAAGGCCTCGCGCATGGCATCGCGCACGGCCTGCGCGCGGTCCTCCGTAGCCCAGGCGAACATCGTCGGGCCCGCGCCGGAGATGGAGCAGCCGAGCGCACCCGCTTCGATCGCACGGCGCCGCACGTCCTGGCAGCCCGGAATGAGCTTCTCGCGCTGCGGCTCGATCACGACGTCCTGCAGCGATTCGCGGATGAGATCGAGATCGTCGGTGTAGCAGCCCGAGATGAAGCCCGCGAGATTCGCCGTCTGCCAGACGAAGTCCGAGAGATCCACGGTGCGCTTGAGGATCGCGCGCGCCGCTTTGGTGGACAGGAACATGTGCGGATGAACGATGATCGCACGCACGCCCGCGGGAACCGGAATCTGCTTGACCCGCGGCTGCTCGATGCCCACGGTGAGCACGAGTCCGCCGAAGAGCGACGGCGAGATGTTGTCGACGTGCATGGAGCCGCTCGAGACCGCCTCGCCCTGCATCGCGAACTTGAGGAGCTCGAGCTTCGTGCAGGGCTGTGGAAGCAGCGCGTTTCCAGCGACGACCGCCGCCACTGCGGACGCGGCCGAGCCGCCGAGCCCCGAGCCGAGCGGTATGCCCTTGTCGATCTCCATCTCGAAACCGAAATCGAGGCCGAGCGCGTCCTGCATCGCGAGCAGCGCACGGCCCGCGGTGTTCCGCTCGGCATCGAGCGGCAGCTCGCCCGCGACGCCGCGTATCGCACGGATGCGCACGCTGCGCTCGGGAATCCGACGCAGGGTCACCCTGTCCCCCAGCGCGTCAACAGAGAAACCGAGGATGTCGAAGCCGATCGCGACGTTCCCGACGGACGCAGGAGCGAACGCCGTGACCGCCCGCTCGCTCGCGGAGCGCGATCCTGCCGGAGCCGAGGTGGCATCGGAAATGGCTGCCGGAGGCGTCACAGTCGGGCTCCCAGATAGGCGGACAGGCGCAGCAGATCGGCGAACACGCCGCCGGCCGTCACTTCGGGCCCGGCGCCCGGGCCCTGCACGATGAGCGGATTGTCGCAGTAGCGGCTCGTCGCGAAGCGCACCACGTTGTCCGTGAGCGCGATGTTGGCGAACGCATGCTTCGCGTCGAGCTCGACCACGCCGACAGTGGCCTCTCCCTCCGCCGTGAGCCGTCCGACGTAGCGCAGCACCCGGCCGCGCGAACGCGCGCTCTCGAAACGGTCGCGCATCGCGGCGTCGTACTGTGGCAGGCGTGCCAGGAAGTCGTCGATCGAACCTTCCTCCAGCCCGCGCGGAACGAGGCTCTCCACCTTCACGTCCGCGAGATCGAGCTTGAGACCCATCTCGCGCCCGAGAATGATGAGCTTGCGCGCGACGTCCATGCCCGACAGGTCGTCCCTCGGATCGGGCTCGGTGTAGCCGCGCTGCTTCGCGTCGCGCACGATCTCGGAGAACGGCGTGCGCCCGTCGTAGACATTGAAGAGATACGCGAGCGTGCCGGAGAAGATGCCCTCGATGCTCGTGATCTCGTCGCCCGTCTCGCGCAGATCGCGCAGCGTGTGGATGACGGGCAGGCCCGCGCCCACCGTCGCCTCGTAGAGGTAATGGGCGCCGCTCGAGCGGCGCGCCTCCTGCAGCGAGCGGTAGTACGACCACTCGGCGCTGTTCGCCTTCTTGTTCGGCGTCACGATGTGGATGCCGGCTGCGAGCCAGTCGCGGTAGTTGCGCGCCACCGCCTCGCTCGCCGTGCAGTCGATCAGCACGGTGTGCGGCAGGTAGTCGACGCGCACGTGCTCCACGAAGCGCGCGAGGTCGCCCGGCACCGAGCGCTCCTCGAACTCCTGGCGCCAGCGCGTGAGATCGATTCCGCCGTCCGCGAGCGCCATGCGGCTCGAGGAGAGAATGCCGCGGACGCGCAGGTCGAGCTTGAACTGCTCGCGCAGCCGCGCGCTCTGCGAGGCGAGCTGGTCGAGCAGCACGCGCCCCACCGTCCCGGGTCCGATGACGCCGATGGAGATGGTGTGGGGTGAGAGATAGAAGCCCGCGTGCACCGCGCGCAGAGCGCGCGTCGTGTTGCGGCTCTCGATCACGACCGAGATGTTGCGCTCGGACGCACCCTGCGCGATGGCGCGCACGTTCACGCCGGTGTTCCCCAGCGCGTTGAAGACTTTCGCCGCGACGCCCGGCGTGCCCGCCATGCCGTCGCCGACCACCGCGAGGATCGCGAGATCCTTGTCGACGTCCACGCTCTGGATCTGGCCCTCCTTGAGCTCGCGGTCGAAGGCGGCGCGCACGACCTCTGCCGCGCGCTCGGCCTGGGACTGCGGCACCGCGCAGCAGATCGAGTGCTCGGAGCTCCCCTGCGAGATGAGGATCACGGAGATCCCTTCCTCGCGCAGCGCGCCGAACAGACGGTATGCCGTGCCGGGCACGCCGATCATTCCTGCGCCTTCGAGGTTCACCAGCGCGATCTCCTCGATGCTGGTGATGCCCTTGACCGGCAGGTCGGAATCCGGGTGCGCGCAGATGAGCGTACCCGGCTTCTCGGGCGCGAAGGTGTTGCGGATCCAGATGGGAATGCCCCGCCGGACGGCCGGAGCCATCGTCTGCGGGTGAATCACCTTGGCGCCGAAGTACGCGAGCTCCATCGCCTCGTTGTACGACAGCGAGTCGATCACCTGCGCGTCGGGCACGCGACGCGGGTCGGCCGACAGGACGCCGTCCACGTCGGTCCAGATGTGGATCTCGCGCGCGCCGAGCAGCGCGCCGAAGATCGACGCGGAGAAGTCGCTTCCATTGCGGCCGAGCGTCGTCTGGACACCGCGGCGGTCCGAAGCGATGAAGCCCGTGATGACGAGGGTGCCCCTGAAGTCGGGCGCGACCAGCTCCCGGAGCTTCGCTTCCGACTCAGCCCACTGCACGGCCGGTCCCAGTGCGCCCCACTCCACCACCACCGCCTGACGCGCGTCGATCCACTGCACCACGCCGGGGCGCCGGCCGCGCTCCTCGAGCATCTGATGGAAGAGCCGCGTGGACCAGATTTCGCCGTAGCCGACGATGAGGTCGCTCACGTTGCGCGCGGCCGCGCGGGTGAGCTTCACGGTGTGCAGGATGCCTTCGATGTCGTGGCAATCCCGTTCGAAAGCGGCGAGGTAGCGGCGTGCCGCTTCCGTCCGCAGCACCGCCTCGGCAATGGCGGCGTGCCGGGCACGAATCTGCCCGAGCTCGCCCCTGTAGCCGTCGTCCTGCGCCTCGGCGAGCGCGACGAGGCGCAGCAGCGCGTCGGTGACGCCACGGCAGGCCGAGAGAACCACCGCGAGACGCGGCTCCTTCTGCGACTCGACGATCGCCGCGACGCGCTGGAAGCAGTCGGCGTCGGCGACGCTCGATCCACCGAACTTATGGACGATCCACGATTCAGTACTGGTCATCGGCTGCGGCGACCTGGAACTGGAAACTGCCCGGGCGGTGACGGGCCGGCAAAAAAGCTGTGCGACTCTAATGGCGCGCCCCGACAGGCGCAACTCGGCCCGTCACGGTCCTGCGAACGCAGGTCAACCGAGCCGTTTCCGGAAGCGAAGCGCCGCGAGCGCCAGGGCGACGACGAGGAAGATCGCCAGCTTGGTGAGCGGCCAGGAGAGCGATGCGAGGTCGGCCCCGCGCAGGACGACTCCCCGGACGATGTCGTTGAAATGCGTCAGCGGCAGCACCTGCGCGATCGCCCGGGCGATCCAGGGCATGCCGTCGAAGGGAAACATGAACCCCGACAGCAGGATCGACGGCAGCATCGTCAGGAAACCGAGCTGCATGGCCTGGAACTGAGTCCGTGCCACGGTGGAGATCAGCAGCCCCATGGCCAGCGTCGCGGCGATGAACAGGCTCGCGCCGGCGTAGAGCTCCCACACGCGGCCGCTGAAGGGAACGTCGAACAGGAGAATTCCCGTCACGAGGATCAGGGTCGTCTGGATGAGGCCGACGAACACATAAGGAAGGAGCTTGCCGATCATGATCTCCACCGGCTTCACCGGCGTCGTGATCAGCAGCTCGTGATTGCCGCGCTCACGCTCCCGCACGAGGGCGATGGCCGTGAAGATGACCATGGTCATGCTGAGGATCACGCCGATGAGCGCCGGGACGATCTGCACGGCCGTGCGCCGCTCGGGGTTGTACTCGACCTGCACCTCGAGCTCGCGTGTCGTGGGCCCGGGCGTCACGCCTCGCGCGGTCAGCGGCAGTGCGGCGAGGCCGCGGGCGGCAGCCTCGACGCCGGGCTCCGTGCCGTCGATCAGGAGCTGCGCGGCGGGACGCCGGGGATCGAGCAGCCGTCTCTCGAAATCGGGCGGGATGTAGAGGGCGATGGAGACTTCGCCGGCATCGAGCATTCTGCGCAGCTCCCGGGCATCGCTCGCGACGGCCACGAACTCGACGACCTGTGTCGCCTGCAGATCCGCCACCAGTGCCCGCGAGGCCGACGTGCCGGCCAGATCCGCAACCGCGGCACGAAGCTCCCGCACGTCGAAGTTGATCCCATAGCCGAACAGCAGGATCTGCATGAGCGGAATGCCGACGATCATGCCGCCGGTGAGGCGATCGCGGCGGAGCTGGCGCAGCTCCTTGCCCGCGATGGCGCGCACGCGCGCGAAGAAGGCCGGGAGTCCCTTCATGCCGTGCCCCCGCGCTCCGCGCCGTTACCGGATGGCGCCCCTGCGCCGGGCAGTGTCGCCGCCACGAACACGTCTTCGAGATTCGGTCGCGCGTCTTCGACTTCCGCCTCGACGCCGGCAGCGGCCAGGGTCTGACGTACGAGACGCGCCGGCTCGCTCACCTCGCGCCGGACGAGCACGTGCAGCCGCAGACCGAGCTGGGCGAGACTCGTCACATCGGGCAGGCCGTGCAGCGCGCGGCGTGCCGCCTGCGCATCGTCTGCCTGAACCTCGACCACGTGCATCGGCAGGCGCGCCATGAGCTGCTGAGGCGGCCCTTCGGCGACCACCCTGCCCTGGTTCAGGATCGCGAGCCCGTGACAGCGCTCGGCCTCGTCCATGTAGTGCGTGGAGACGAGGATCGTCGTGCCGCGCGCGGCGAGCGCGAAGAGGCTTTCCCAGAAGTCGCGCCGGCTCTGAGGATCGACCGCGCTCGTCGGCTCGTCGAGGAGCAGGAGCTGCGGCTCGTGGAGCGTCGCCGCCGCGAGCGCGAGGCGCTGCCGCTGGCCGCCGCTCAATGTCCCCGCCAGCCGCTTCTCGAGCTCCTCCAGCCGGAACTCCTCGATCACCTCGGCGATGCGGCGCTTCGCCCGCGCCCGCTCCAGCGTGTACACCTGCGCGATGAATTCCAGGTTCTCGCGCACGGTGAGGTCTTCCCAGAGCGAGAACTTCTGGGTCATGTAGCCGATACGGGCCCGCAGCGCCTCCGCGTCGCGCGGTACTTCGTGACCGAGCACGCGGATCGTTCCCGACGTCGGCGTCAGCAGGCCGCACAGCATGCGGATGGTGGTGGACTTTCCGGAGCCGTTCGGGCCGAGGAAGCCGTAGATGCGAGCGCGCGGGATCGAGAGCGTCACGTGATCGACCGCGAGCACGTGTCCGAAGCGCCGCGTCAGCCCGTGCGCCTCGATCGCGGGCGGCTCGTCCGCAACCATTCCCGGAGGGGCGCTCTCACTCACGCCCCACCTCGATGAGCTCCACTTCGACCGGTACTCCCACGGGCAGATCGCGAGCCCGCGGGTCCGTCACCTCGACCTCCGCGAGGAAGCTGAGGCGACTCCGATCACGCTGTGTGAGAGCGTAATACGGCGTGAATGCCGCTTCGCTCGACACGAAGCGCATCGTGCCGGGCAGCGGATCCTCGCGACCGTCGACATAGACGAGCGCCCGGCTGCCCGGCCGGACGCGCACGCGCAGCGGCTCCGGGATGTACACGCGCGCGTAAGGTGCGGTGTCCGCGAGCAGCACGGCGATCGTGCCGCCCTGTGGCGGGCGCTCGCCCACCTCGTACGGCAGTGCATCGACGATTGCAGCCTGCGGCGCGCGCACGATCAGTCTTTCGTTGCTGAGGGTGATCTCCTTGAGGCGCGCCTCCGCGGCGGCGAGCGCGGCGCGCGCCTGATCCAGCTCCTCGATGCGCGTTCCCCGCATCAGCATGGTGAGCTGTGCCTGCGCGGCGCGCAGGTTGGCGCGCGACGCGTCGCGCGCGGCACGTGCACGATCGAGCTCGGACTCGCTGAGCAACCGCTGCTCGACGAGACCGTCGACGCGAAGGAACTCGCGCTCGTCGCGTGCGAGCGTCGCCTCGAGTGCAGCGACTCGTGCACGCGCTTCGTCGATGGTCTCGATGCGGGCGCCCTGCACGAGCTCGGCGAGTCGATTGCGAGCCTGCGCGGCGAGCGCTTCCGCCTGCGCGGCGCGCGCTTCGGCGAGCTGCGTTTCCTGACGGAGGAGCACGCGTCCCGCCTCGACGCGCTCGCCTTCGCGCACTTCGATGGCGGTGATCGGCTCGGAAGCCTCGGCAGCGATCTCGATGCGATCGCGCTCGAGCGTACCGGGCAGACGCGGGGGATCCTCCCTGGTGCACGCGGCAAGGAGCACGGCGATTCCCACGGCGAGCGGCAAGAGCACGCGCAGTCGTACGCTGGTGAGTGTCCCCGGCATGCTCATCTCGATTGCCTTCGCTCTTCAGTATGGCCGGCCCGAGGCGCGAGCCCGTGATACAGCACCTCGCGGATGTGGCCGGCAAGCTGCTCCGCGAACGCTTCGTCGAGCCGCACGCCGAAGAGCCGGCTCGTGAGCTGGTAGGCCAGGAACGGAAACGCCGCGAGACTCACCATCGAGAGCACGATGAGCTCAGGATCGAGGTCGGAACGGAGCCGGCCGCGCTCGATCTCGTCGCGCACCAGCGACTCGACGAGCGGCGCGAGCCTTCCCGCGACTTCCTTGAGGAACATGGGCCGCAGCGGTCCGTCCGGCGGCAGCACCTCGCGCAGGACGAGCCCGACCATCCACGGATTGGCGGCCCACGTGCGCGTCACGCCGGCGATCAGCCCGCCGAGATCCACCTCGACTTCGCGCGCCACCATCGCGTCGATGCGGCTTCGAAGCGGTGCGAGGATCGACTCCAGCATCTCGCGATAGAGCCCCTCCTTGCCGCCGAAGTAGTAGCGGATCATCGCGACGTTGGCCCCTGCCGCCGCGGCGACCTGCCGGCTCGACACGGCGCGGAAGCCGTAGCGCAGGAAGAGCTCGCGCGCCGCCTCGAGCAGCGCCTCGCGGACGTTCTCCGAATGGCCCGCGCGTGGCCGGCCGCGCGATCGGCGCCGCCTCGCCCCGCCTGCGGGAGCGACCGGCGGAACTCCGGCCGCGCGCCGCGAAGACTGAGGTTTATTAACCATGTGTGTAATTACACGCTTCGCGGGCGCGCGGATGCAATGGACGCCGGCACGGGAGTGTTGAATTTCAGCGGCCCTCCCCTCGGCGCTGGCATAATCGCGCGCCGTGGAATCCTCTCTCGCTCCGCTTCTTCCCCTTTACGAGCGCGAGCGCGCCGCCGGGCGTGCGGCCGCGCTTGCCGTCGTGCTCGATACTGCCGGCTCGACGTACCGCAAACCGGGTGCGCTGATGCTGATCGCCTCGACTGGCGAATACGCGGGACTGCTCTCGGGCGGCTGTCTCGAAGGCGACCTGCGCGAGCACGCGCGCGCGGTCATCGATTCGGGAGAGCCGCGCACCGTCAGCTACGACATGCGCGGTCCGGACGATCTCCTGTGGGGGCTCGGCGTCGGATGCGAAGGGGCGATGCAGATCCTTCTGCTCCGAGTGGGCCCCGCGAACGACTGGCAGCCGCTCGCGCATCTCGTCGCGGCGCACGCCGCGCAGTCACCTACCGCGATCGCGCTCGTCGTCGAACCGGCGCGGTCCGATGAGCGGCGCGGAGCGGTCGTGCTGCCGGACGGCACGGACGAGCGTTCGGTCGCGCTGCGGTCTCTCCTCGAATCGGCCGCGCGCTCGGGACGAGCCCCGTGGATGGAAGACGTTGCTGCAGTCGGGCGTGTCTTCGTGCTGCCGCTCGCCCTCCCGCCGCGCCTTCTGCTCCTCGGCGCAGGCCCGGATACGCTGCCGATCGTCGACTTCGCCGCGCGGCTCGGCTGGAAGGTCGTGCTGGTGGATCATCGTCCGGCCTACGCGCAGCGCGAACGCTTTCCGCTCGCAGAGCGTGTCGTGCTCTCGCGGCCCGATGAGCTCACGAGCCATCTCGATCCCGCGGAGTTCGACGCCGCGGTCGTGATGAGTCATCACCTGGCGTCGGATCTCGAATACCTGCGCGCGCTCGCAAAGCGGGGCCCGCGTTACGTGGGTCTCCTCGGACCGGCGCACCGCCGCGAGCGGCTGCTCACCGATCTCGGCGAGCTCGCCGAAGTCCTGCGTCCGCGACTGCGTGCACCGGTGGGGCTTGCGCTCGGCGGACGGGCACCGGAATCGATCGCGCTCGCGATCGTCGCGGAGATTCACGCCTTCCTGCACGGCCTCGAGGGACGGCCGTTCAGCTCGACATCCGCCTGACGCGGCGGACGCCGCCGGGAGCAGCAGAGGATCAGCCGCGCGCCAGCGCGCCCTTCACGCCGGTACCGAGTCCCGCAGCGCGAATGGTGTCCTCGCCGTCGATGGGCAGCTCGGGCTCCATCGGCCGCAGAGAATCCGGCTCGGGCAAGGGATCGAAGGGCACGTCGGCATTGCCGGCATCCAGGAAGTCGCGCGCACGTCTTGCCGTTCCGTGCGGATCCTCGAGCACCGGCAACGCGCCCGTGCCCCGCACGATCTCGACCCGCACGCTGTGCGCATTGACGAGCTGCTCGCGTGCCGCGGCCAGCGACATGTCGGCGTCCGCTTCGGGCAGCGCGCCCCAGAGGAGCAGCACCGGCGCGCGGATGCGTCTCAGGCTCCCTCCGACGTCACCGGGATCGTACTGCTGCAGACGCATCAGCTCGGCGCGGCGATTGCCCTGGCGGCGCCACAGCAGATGCCACTCTTCGACGAGCTCGTCGCTGACGCGCGCAGGATCGGCGAATCCGTGCCGCAGCAGCTCCTCCGTGACGAGGCGCGGCACGAAGCGCGCCATGGCCCGCTCGCCCCAGGAAACGCTCGCGTCGGACGCCGGCCCGCCGGCGCGCATCGCGTGCGATCGCGGGAAACCGATATCCGGACCCACAACGATGAGGCGGGCGACGCGCTCTTCATGGGCTGCGGTGTAGTGGATCGCCGCGGTGGCGCCGACGGACGCGCCGCCGAGCGCGAAACGCTCGAGCCCCATGCGATCCGCGAATCGTTCCACGAGCTCGATGGTCCGCTCGAGCGAATAGTCGCCGGTCGGATCAGGCCCTGTGAGCCCGCAGCCCGGCAGATCGAAGCGAACGACGCGATAGCGCTCGCGCAGCTCCTCGGCCCACGGCTCCCACATGAGAAGACTCGCGCGCGGTCCGTGGAGCAGAAGGATCGCTGGACCCTGACCCTCGTCGCGGAAGTGCACTCGCACGCCGTCGAGCGTCACGAACCGGGAAGGCGGCTGCGCGAAGCGTGCCTCGAGCTCCTCCGGCTGCAGGTCGCGGCCCGCATAGCCTGCCACGCCCAGCGCGGCGATCAGGACCAGAGCAAAGTAGACCAATACTTTCATTGGCTTACGGACGAGTCCTGAAGTGGAGTCTAGCTCGTGCCGCCTGCTCTGGATGCGCAGGACCCTTGGCTGCGCCGTCGATCCTCGCCCAGTCGTCCCGTTCCGGCAAATCTTGTGCGGCAAGCTGTGAAACGCATAAGGTCCCGCGGCCCGATCGGCCAGCACATGCAGTAACCGGACCCTCAAGTGAACGAGCTCGAATACATCCGTTCCCAGGTCGCTCTCGAGCACCGGCACCTTCTTGCCGTCGCACGCGCGTGCGCCGAAGCGTTCTCCGGCCCGGAAGCCCCTCCGGACGCATTCCTGAAAGCCTGCGCGGAGTATCTGGTGCGCTCAGGCCGACGCTGGCTCGCGCGGGTTCGCGCGGCGTCTCAGCCGACCGATTCTCCCGCCGATGCGTCGACGCGGAAGTCCGGTGATGCACGTACGGCGCCGGAGATCGCCGATCCTGCGACGTGCGAGGGGAGCCTCGCGGAGCTCGAGCGTGCGATGCGTGCGGGCACCGATGGCACCGATCCGGCGCGGCTCGCCGCAGCGTGCCGCGCCTGCGCGCACGTCCTTGCATCGGCACTCAGCCTGCCGCAGTGCGGACTTTCACGCGCGGATACCTGGACCGCCGCACAATGGCGGCGATTCGCGAGCGTAGACGCCGATTCCATTCTGGAGGAGCGCGCCGCCTGGGAAGCGATCGTGCGCGCCCTTCCGGCGGGTGTCAGACTCGAAGATGGGTGCGTTCCGGCGGATGGATCCGGCAACGAAGGGGCACGGCGCGCGTGAATACTGAAGCTGGAGAAGCCTCAGGCTCGGCGCTGCACGCGGTGGTGCTCGCCGCGGGAGCTTCCTCGCGCTTCGGTTCGGCGAAGCAGCTCGTCCGGGTCGACGGTCGGCCGCTTCTGCACACCATCGTCTCGCGCGCCGTGGAAGTTGCCGGCTACGCCGTCACGGTAGTGCTCGGCGCGCGCGCCGCGGAGCTCACCCCACTCCTCCGCCACTCGCCGGCATCGGTGGTCATCAACCGCAACTGGAGCGAGGGTCTCGCGAGCTCCATCCGCGTCGCTGTCGAACGGCTGCCGGGGAGCTGCGGTGGCGTCATGCTGATCCTCGCCGACCAGGCAGCCGTGACGGCGCAGGACCTGAAGCGCCTCGCCGAGGCGTGGCAACGGCAGCCCGATTACATCATCGCCGCGCAATACGGCACGACGACCGGCGCGCCGGCGATCTTCCCCCGCTGGACGTTCGGCGATCTGCTCGAGCTGCGCGGAGACCGCGGGGCGCAGATGCTGCTCCGGCGTTACAGTGACCGCGTCGTGCGCGTGCCGATGCCGCGCGCCGCAATCGACATCGACACGCCCGAGGATCTCCTGGAGCTCAATCCTCCCCAGCGCTGATCGCGAGCAGCGCGTCGCCCTCACGCACGCGGTCGCCCGCCCGCACGCGCACCTCGGAGACGACGCCGGTGCCCGATGCGGTCATCGTGTGCTCCATCTTCATCGCCTCGAGCACCACCAGCGCCTGGCCTCGTGTGACCCGATCGCCGGGATTCACCCGCACGGCGAGCACGAGCCCGGGCATGGACGCACGGATCACGCCTTCGACGGCGGCTGCTCCCGCCTCGCTGGCACGGCTCAGCCGCTCGAAGCGATGCCACTCGCCGTCGAGCCAGACGGAAACCCTGTCGGGCTCCACGTGCGCGGTCCATCCGATCGGCGTGCTCCCGAGCCGGCCGGTGAGCCGCAGCGCTCCACCTGTGCGTTCGATGATCGAAAGTCCCTGCAGACGGCTCTCGCGCGTGCCGAGACGGACGAGCCAGTCGCCATCCGGTCCGCGCCGCACGCTCGCCAGATAAGTGTCCGAAGCGCTCTCGAGACGCACCAGAGACTCGCCGGCGCCGTGGACCGACCAGCCGTCCGCGAGGTCCCAGGGTGAACCCGCCGGCGACGCGAGCGCGCCAGCGTCCACCAGAAGACTCACTGCCCCGAGTACCGCGGCGCGCTCGGTCTGCGCGCCGGCATCGGGCAGCAGCGCCGCACCTCGCTCGTCGATGAGACGCGTCGAGACATCTCCCGACTGCACCTGCGGGTCTCCCGCGAGCGCGAGCAGCGCGGCGAGATTCGTGGTCACACCCTCGACCCGAACGCCCTGAAGCGATTCGCGCAGACGCGCGAGCGCGGTGTCTCGATCCGCCGCGTGCACGATGAGCTTCGCGAGCAGTGCGTCATAGTCGACGACGACCCTGTCGCCCTCCTCCACGCCGGCATCGATCCGCAGATGTGGCGCCGGCGCAGGCCACACGAGACGCTCGATCCTGCCTCCCGAAGGCAGGAAACCGTTGCGCGGGTCCTCCGCGTAGATGCGCGCTTCGATTGCGTGACCGGAGGCCCGGATCTGATCCTGCCGCAGAGGAAGCGGCTCGCCGGCGGCGACACGAAGCTGCCATTCGACCAGGTCGATCCCGAGAATCATCTCCGTGACGGGATGCTCGACCTGCAGGCGCGTGTTCATCTCCAGAAAGTAGAACTCGCCGCCGCCCACGACGAACTCCACCGTGCCCGCGTTCTCGTAGTCCACTGCCCGCGCCGCGGCGACGGCTGCCGCGTGCAGACGAGCGCGAAGATCGTCCGGCAGCCGCGGCGCCGGTGCTTCCTCGATGATCTTCTGGTAGCGCCGCTGCAGCGAGCAGTCGCGCTCGAGGAGATGCATACAGTTGCCGTGGCGATCCGCGATGACCTGCACCTCGACGTGCCGCGCGTTCTCCACGTAGCGCTCGAGCATGACGCGGCCGTCCCCGAACGCCCGCTCGGCCTCGCCCCGCGCCGCCGCGATGCTCTCCTCGAGGTGCTCGGCCGTGCGCACGATGCGCATCCCCTTGCCGCCTCCGCCCGCGATGGCCTTGACGAGCAGTGGAAAGCCGATGCGCTTCGCTGCCGCCGCGAGCCGCTCGAGGCTCTGATCCGCGCCGAGGTAGCCCGGCACGACGGGCACGCCGGCGGACTGCATCAGCGACTTCGCCCGATCCTTGACACCCATGGCGCGGATCGCAGCGGGCGGCGGACCGACGAACACGATACCGGCGCGCGCGCAGGCTTCGGCGAGCTCGGCGCTCTGCGCCAGGAAGCCGTAGCCGGGATGGATGGCCTCGGCTCCGCTTTCCCGCGCGGCGCGCAGAAGCGCTTCGATGTTGAGATAACTCTCGCGTGCGCTCGCAGGACCGATGCGCACGGCCTCATCGGCAACGCGCGTGTGCAGCGCTCCGGCGTCCGCGTCCGAGTAGACGGCAACCGTCCGTACGCCTAGGCGGCGCGCGGTGCGCACGATGCGGCACGCGATCTCGCCGCGGTTGGCAATGAGGAGCTTCGTGAACATCAGCCGCGCGCTCCCGAAAGCACCGCGAGCGCCTGAGCGTGCAGCTCGCGATTCGCCGCGTACAGCGCAGTGCCGCCTTCATGCGGCGCCTTGCCGGTCCAGTCGGTGACGATGCCGCCGGCCGCCTCGACGATCGGGACGAGCGGCTGCACGTCCCAGGGCTTGAGACCCGCTTCGACGACGAGATCGGTGTGACCTGCCGCGAGGAGGCACGGCGTGTAGCAGTCCCCACCGTAGCGCACCATGCGCACCTCGGACGCGAGGCGTTCGAAGGCGGCTCGTTCTTCCGCCGCTTCGAAGAGGGCCGGATCGGTGACACAGACGATCGCGTCCCGAAGCCGCGTCGCGCCTCTCGTCTTCAGGGGCGACGCCAGGCCGCCGCGGCGCAGCTCGGCACCGAGCGCCGAACCGACGAACGTCTCGTCCACATAGGGCTGACGCATCACGCCGAGCACGGGGCGCGAGCCGTCGTTGAGCGCGATCAGCGTGCCCCAGTGGAGCTGCCCCAGGATGAAGGCGCGCGTGCCGTCGATGGGATCGATGATCCAGGTGAGCGCGCTTGCGCCCTGCGCCGCGCCGTGCTCTTCGCCCAGTATCCCGTGCTCCGGGAACTCGCGGCGGATCTCCTCGCGAATGACTTCCTCCGCCGCGCGATCGGCAGCGGTCACGGGATCGAAGGCGCCCGCGGAACCCTTGTCGATCACGTCGGGCTGCGCACGGAAGTACGGCAGGATCCGCTCTCCGGCGAGCAGCGCGAGGTGCACCGCGAACTCCACGAGCCGGCGAAGCTCATCACCCGTGGGCGTGGCCGGCACACGCCCCGCTTCGCCGCCGCTCACCCGCCTGCCTCGAAGAGCTCGCGCCCGATCAGCATGCGGCGGATCTCGTTCGTGCCGGCACCGATCTCGTAGAGCTTCGCATCGCGCAGCAGCCGCCCCGCCGGATAGTCGTTGATGTAGCCGTTGCCGCCGAGCGCCTGTACGGCCTGCAACGCGCACTGCGTCGCGCGTTCGCTCGCGAACAGGATGCAGGCCGCTGCGTCGAAGCGCGTCGTGCGCCCCTGGTCGCAGGCCCGCGCGACGCTGTACACGTACGCGCGCGCCGCGTTGAGCGAGGTGTACATGTCGGCAATCTTCGCCTGCATGAGCTCGAACGTGCCGATCGGCCTGCCGAACTGCTTGCGCTCGCGCACGTACGGCAGAACGACGTCGAGACACGCCTGCATGATGCCGAGCGGTCCGCCCGCGAGCACCACGCGCTCGTAGTCGAGCCCGCTCATGAGGACCTGCGTGCCGCGTCCGGGTTCGTGCAGCACGTTCTCGATCGGCACACGGCAGTCGTCGAACACGAGCTCGCAGGTATCCGACCCGCGCATGCCGAGCTTGTCGAGCTTCTGCGCGGTCCGGAAACCCGGAAAGCCCTTCTCGACGATGAACGCCGTCACGCCCGGCGTTCCCGAGTTCGCGTCGAGCTTCGCGTAGACCACGATCACGTCCGCTTCGGGACCGTTCGTGATCCACATCTTGCGGCCGTTGAGCAGATAGTGGTCGCCGCGCAGCTCCGCCGTCATGCGCATGCCCATGACGTCGGAACCCGCCTCGGGCTCGCTCATCGCGAGCGCGCCGACGTGCTCACCCGAAAGCAGGCGCGGCAGATAGCGCCGCTTCTGCTCCTCCGTTCCGAAGCGACGGATCTGGTTCACGCACAGATTCGAGTGCGCACCGTACGACAGCCCGACGGATGCGGACGCACGGCTGATCTCCTCCATCGCCACCACGTGCTCGAGATAGCCGAGTCCGCTCCCGCCGTACTCGGTCTCGACCGTGATGCCGAGGAGACCCAGAGCGCCGAGCTCGGGCCACAGGTCGCGAGGAAAAGTATTGGTTGCGTCTATCTCGGCGGCGCGAGGAGCGATGAGCTCGGTGGCGAAGTCGCGCACAGTCCGGCGCAGCAGATCCACGCTCTCGCCGAGTCCAAAGTCGAACTCGATCAATGGCAAAACCTCCGCGCAGCCCGGGCGGCCGCGCGTCCCGAGACTTGAAGGATGGCTAGAGTGTACACCCGGGTGCCGCGGGACCGGCTGTGCGCGCGGGAAACCGCGCGGAATGCAAGCGGAGGCGGCAGCGTGCAGGCGCGCTGCGCCGCGCTATGTCAACACTCGTGCTGTCCCGTCGCTGCTGCGGGATGCGGGAAGTTGTCCGACTCGTCCTCGTCGGCGCGCGGCTTCAAGCACGCGAAGTCCTTCTCGACCACGATGCGCAGCTCGATACCGTCAGCGCTCTGCGTTCCGTTCACCGTCACGAGATCCGTCTCACACCACTCGCGTGCCTGAGACTCCGGCAGGCGCACCTCGATCGTGTCGTCTGCAAACGATGCAGCCGGCGACTGCGCACGCGCATCGCGGGTGAGCCGGTACACCAGCGCGCGTCCCGCGCCGAAGCGGATGCGATCCTCCACCGTACCTTCACGCGCGAAGCGATCGAGCTCGCCTCGAGTGAGCCTCAACCGCAGTGAATCGCCCTTGATCCTCAGTTTCATGATCCCTTTCCTTCCGAAACTCCCGCCATCTCGAGCACGCGGCGTGCGTGCTCGAGATGCGGTCTGTCGAGCATCTGTCCATCGAGCCCGACCACGCCCGCTCCCGGTGTAGCCTCGAACGCCGCGACGATCCGGCGCGCGCGTTCCACTTCCTCCGCCGACGGGGTGAATGCGGCGTTGATCGGCTCGATCTGATCCGGGTGGATCGCGAGCTTGCCGGTGAACCCGTCGCGCCGTGCGCGCTCGGCCTCGCGCTCGAGTCCCTGCCTGTCCCTGAAGCCGGCGTAGACGCCGTCGATTGCCTGGACCTTCGCCGCCGCCGCCTGGAGAAGACAGCACGTCCGCGCAGCGAGGAACGGCGCCGCGAGACTTCCGTCCTCCTCGCGCTTCACGCTCGCACCGAGCGCCGCGGAGAGGTCCTCCATTCCCCACGTCAGACCCGCAAGGCGCGCACCCAGCGCCGCATAGCCGCCCGGGGCGAGCAGTGCCTCGGGCGTCTCCGTTGTGATGACGATGATGCGCACCGAACCCGGCGCCAGGCCTTCGCGCACCTCGAGCGCCTCGAGGTAATGCGCGAGCAGCAGAGCGTCCTGCGCCGAGCGCACCTTGGGCAGCACGATGCCGTCGGGACGTGCACCGACCACGGCGGCGAGGTCGCGCAGGATCTCCCCGCTCTGAACGCCGTTCACTCTCACCCAGCGCTGCTGAGCCGGCCGCTCGCGCGCACCGCGCAGGAACTCGGCGACGCACTGCCTGGCCGCGGGCAGGCGCTCCGGTGCCACCGAGTCCTCGAGATCGAGGATCAGCGCATCGGCAGCGCTCGCGGCGGCCTTCGCGAGCTTGCGCTCGCTGTCGCCCGGCACGAAGAGCAGCGAGCGCAGCATCACGCGGGCCTCTTCATCATGAGTGCCGCACGGCGGCAGGACGCCACCTCCTCGTCGCGCTGATTGAAAGCGCGATGCTCGAAGACGACGATGCCCGAATCCGGACGCGAGCGGCTCTCGCGCACGCTCACGACCGTCGTCTCCGCGCGCAGCGTGTCGCCGACGAACACCGGGCGCGGAAACTTCACCTCTTCCCAGCCGAGATTGCCGAGCGTCGTACCGAAGGTGGTGTCGTACACCGACAGCCCGACCATCAGGCCCAGCGTGAACACGCTGTTGACGATGCGCTCGCCGAACACCGTGCCCTTGCAGTACTCCGCATCGAGATGCAGCGCGGCGGGATTCATGGTGAGCGCGCAGAAGAGCAGATTGTCCGTCTCGGTCACCGTGCGGCGCACCTTGTGCACGAAGCGCTGCCCCGGCGTGAACTCCTCGAAGTAGAGTCCTGACATCCGCGCATCTCCGTCCGCAGGGATGCACTAGTGTCGCACATCGGGGGCGGCGCGGGGTTGCGCCGCGCGTGGAGCGGCGCCTTCCGGCGAATCCCGGAGCCGCCTTCAGCGCATCGGCAGCTCGATGTCGGCGAAGAGCTCCGCGGTCTCCTCGGGCGTCGCCGCGCGGTGCGCGCGCTCGACGAGCCTGCGGTCGAGGTGAGGCGCGAGGAGCTGCGCGAAGTCGTACATGTACTTGCGCAGCAGCGTGCCGCGGCGGAAGCCGAGCCAGGTCGTGTGCGCGGCGAAGAGGTGCGAGGCGTCGATCGCAACGAGGTCGCGGTCTTCCTTCGGGTCGATCGCCATGTGCGCGACGATGCCGACACCGAGACCGAGGCGCACGTACGTCTTGATGACGTCGGCGTCGCGCGCGGTGATCGCCACGTCCGGCGTGTATCCGGCCTTCGCGAAAGCTTCGTGCAGCGAAGAGGGACCGGTGAAGCTGAACGTGTACGTGATGATCGGATAGCCCGCGAGCTGCTTGAACGTGGGACGCGGAACGGACGCGAGCGGATGGCTCGGCGGCACGATGATCGTCCGGTACCAGCGATAGCACGGCAGCAGGGTGAGATCGGTGAAGAGCCGCTCCGATCCCGTGGCGATCGCGCAGTCGACCAGGTCCTTCGCGACGAGATCGGCGATCTGCTCGGTGGTGCCCTGATGCAGGTTGATGCGCACCTGCGGATAGCGCTGGCGGAACTGCCGGATGACGTCCGGCAGAACGTAGCGCGCCTGCGTGTGCGTGGTTCCGATGGAGAGGCTCCCCTTCGCCTCGTCGCGCAGCTCCTTGGACAGGTCCTTGATGGCCTGCGCCTCCTGCAGTATGCGCTGTGCCCGCTCGATGACCTTCTGCCCCGCAGGAGTGATGCGCGTGAGGTTCCTGCCCTCGCGGACGAAGATCTGGAAGCCGAGCTCGTCCTCGAGCAGCTTGATCTGCTTGCTCACGCCGGGCTGGGAGGTATGGAGCTTCTGTGCCGCGGCCGTGATGTTGAGACCACTCTGGGCCACGGCAGCCAGGTAGCGCAACTGGTGGAGCTTCATCGCGGTGCCGGTTCCTCCATGCACGATGCGGGTGCGCGAGCCCGCGCACCCCTTGAAAGCGTGAGATTAGCAGTGTGCGACGGCCGCGGCCCAGCAGGCACGGACGGCCGCCGGAAGCACCCTGACGGATGAAACATCACCGGCGGGTCTCTGCTCATGCGCCTACGTTATGAGCGCCGTTTCCCTGTCCGGCCATCCCCGCGGCGGCGTGCGCCATAACCGGCCTTAAGGGACTCAGAATTGATCGTTCGTTCCGGGCCTCCGGACCGGCCGATATAGTCGGCGCACGATGGCGGAACTGCTCACACTCGAACTCGAACACAAGGCCGCGGCGGTACGTGACCTCCTGACGACTGCCGTTCGCGAGCATGGTCGCGTGGTGTACGCCAACAGCCTCGGCGTCGAGGCGATGGTGCTTACCGACATCATCTGGACCCACGTCCCCGAGATCGACATCTTCACGATCGACACGGGGCGTCTCCACGAGGAGACCTACGCTCTCCTCAACCGGCTGCAGCACCGCTATGGACGCAGGATCAAGGTGGTGTACCCGGATGCCGAGGAGCTCGGCAGGCTCGTCACATCGCAGGGCGTCAACGCATTCTTCGAGAGCGTCGAGGCCCGGCTCGCCTGCTGCAGGGTCCGCAAGATCGAGCCTTTCAGGCGAGCCATCGCGGGCTACAAGGCCTGGGTGACCGGCGTGCGGCGCGAGCAGTCTCCCGTGCGCGCCCAGGGCCAGCCCGTCGAATGGGACGAGCAGCACGGCCTCTACAAGATCAGCCCCCTGCTCGACTGGACCGAGCAGGACGTATGGCACTACGTCCGCGCACGCAAGCTCCCCTACAATCCGCTGCACGACCGCGGCTTCCCGAGCATCGGCTGCGCCCCGTGCACCCGTGCGATCGAGCCGGGCGAGAGCCCTCGCGCGGGGCGCTGGTGGTGGGAGCAGTCCGAGTCGCGCGAGTGCGGTCTGCACCCGCGCGTGCGGCGTCCCGCAGCGAATGCCGTGAGCCGTGCGTGATGCATGGAACGCGATGGCATGGAGTATCTGCCGGTCTTTCTGCGGCTGCGGGACCGCCCCGTCCTCGTGGTCGGTGGTGGTCGAGTGGCAGCCCGCAAGATCGAGCTGCTGCGACGTGCCGGCGCGCGCATCACGCTCATCGCACCTGAGCTCGATGCGGAGCTCGCTGCCCGCGTGGCGGCAGATCCCGAGCTGACCCACATTCCCGCCGCCTTCGAGCCCGCGCATGCCGACGGTGCCGGGCTGATCGTGGCAGCCACGGATTCCCGGGAAGCCAACGAGGCCGTGTCCCGGGCTGCCCATGAGCGAGGCATTCCCGTGAACGTCGTCGACGATCCGGGGCTCTCCTCCTTCATCTTCCCGGCGATCGTCGACCGTTCGCCGCTCATCGTGGCAATCGGTTCCGGCGGCGAGGCACCGGTGCTCGCACGGCGGGTCCGCGAGAAGATCGAGGCGCTCCTTCCCGAGAGGCTCGGCGCGCTCGCGCGCTTCATGGGCGAGCGGCGCAAGGCCGTTCAGCGTGCGCTGAGCGCCCCGTTCCGCCGGCCGTTCTGGGAACGCATCGTCGACGGCGTCGTCGGGTCGAGAATCATTTCCGGGGACGAGAGCGCCGCGGAGGAAGCCTTCGCGGAGGAGCTCGCGCGGGCCGCTCGCACGGTTCGTGCAGACGGCACAGAACCGCTCGGCGAGGTGTACCTCATCGGCGCCGGACCCGGTGATCCGGATCTGCTCACCCTGCGCGCCCTGCAGCTCCTCCAGCAGGCGGACGTCGTGCTCTACGACCGGCTCGTCTCGGACGCCGTGCTCGAGCGCGCCCGGCGCGACGCCGAGCGCATCTTCGTCGGCAAGGAAACCGGCGGCCCCCACCACCTGACCCAGGCGCGGATCCACGAGCTGCTCGTCGCCTACGCACGCCGGGGGCTGCGGGTGGCACGCCTCAAGGGCGGCGATCCGTTCGTGTTCGGCCGCGGCGGCGAGGAGATCGAGGTGCTTGCCGCGCACGGTATTCCTTTTACTGTCGTGCCCGGCATCACCGCCGCGCTCGGCGCGGCCGCCTCGACGGCCATCCCGCTCACTCACCGGACGCTGTCTCACAGCGTCACCTTCACGACCGGCCACGCGTACGACCGCGACGAGCAGGACTGGCGGGCACTCGCCGCTTCACGCCAGACGGTCGTCTTCTACATGGGGATCGCCCAGCTCCCTCAGATCGTCTCGTGCCTGCTCCAGGCCGGTGCACCGGCCAGCCGCCCGGCCGCGATCATCGAGCGCGCCACCCTCGGGGAACAGAAGTTGCTCCGAGGGACCCTCGGGACGCTGGTAGGGCTTGCCCGTGCGGCGCGGGTCGAGCCGCCCGCGCTGCTGGTAGTGGGAGAAGTCGCGGCCTTCGAGCCCGGCCGCCTGCAGATGCCAATCGCGGACGCGCCTCGCGCGGCCCGCATCGCCTGAGATCGCCATTCACCGAGGGGGAGAGCTCGTTGCGATTCTCGCCGTTGCGTCGTGTCTGGGGAGCTGCGGCCGCATGGAACTGACGGGGGAATTCGGCTGGCTGTTCGCGGTGGGCTTCGTCGCCCAGCTGGTCGACGGCGCGATCGGCATGGGCTACGGGCTCACGGCGAGCGCGTTTCTCGCAACGCTCGGCATTCCTCCGGTCGTCGCGAGCGCGACCGTGCATGCCGCCGAAGTGGCGACATCGGGCGTCTCGAGCCTCTCGCACGCGTGGTTCCGTAATCTCGACCGACGGATCTTTCTGTCTCTGGTGCTTCCGGGCGTAGCAGGTGGAATCATCGGCGCCGCCCTTCTCTCACGCGTCCCGACGGACGTCATCCGTCCGTTCGTGTGGGCCTATCTCGCGATCACGTCGATTCTCGTCCTCGGCCGCGCACTTCTCAGGCGTCCCCCGATCGACGTGGCTGCACCGGGCCCGACGCTCGGGGCCACCGCCGGCTTCCTCGATGCGATCGGAGGCGGCGGCTGGGGTGCGCTCACCACTTCCACGCTGATCGCCCGCGGGGTGCCGGCGCGTTACGCGATCGGCACGGCGAATGCCGCCGAGTTCTTCGTCTCCATCGCCATCAGCGTCACGTTCTGGGTGCATCTCGAAGCGCTGCGCCTCGATCTCGTCGTCGCGCTGATCCTGGGTGGAGCGATCGCCGCGCCGATCGCAGCGTGGATCACGCGCCACGTGCCGCCGCGAGTGGCCGCGACCGGTGTCGGGGCTACCGCCCTGGCGCTCGCCGCAGGCGGCCTGCTCCGCAGCCTCGGCTGATCCGCATCCGCGCGGGGCCGGGACGCCTGCCTCGCGGTTCGATGAGGGTGATGATCGGGTCGGGAAATCGATGAGTCCGCGTCACCCGCGCGGTCACGCCTTCGTACCGGGAGGCGGCGCGCCGCGCGAGTGACACGCCGCGCTGTCAGGTCGCGTTCACCCAGCAGCCGTGGACCGCGAGCCGCAGGCGCATCGGCAGGCGGAGCGTCGCGACCGGCCCGCGCGAGATATTGCGCGCGTCGAACACGCCGACGTCCGAACGGTTCTGATCGTAGTGATCGATGACCGCCAGGACGTAGCCCTCGTCCTCGCCCGGACCGGTCGGGACGAAGATCGGCTCCTGGAAACCGCAGTTGTCGTCGCCGTACCAGAGGTCGGCCTTGCCGGTCTGCACGTCGATCTTGCCGACGTGATTGAACCCGCCGCCGACCGGACCCGACTTGTGGATGGGTTTCGTCGGATCGACCACGCCCATGTAGAAGTAGCGGTACGGCGCACCGGTGCGCCGCTCGTCGATGCGCGGCACGTCGCCGAACACGTTCGTGAGCCGGCGCTCCTCGAAGGTGTCCCCCGGCGCGGACATGTCGAAGATCCAGCGCGTGGGATAGGTCGCCGCCTTGCGCGGATCGTACGGCGCGCCGCTCTCGTCCGGGATGAACGGGAACGGATTGATCTCGGACACGCACTGGTCGAGATAGATGCGCGGCCCCTCGTTCCATGCGTTGATCACGTGATACGAGTGGCAGCCGGGACGGCGGAACCAGCGCAGATCCTTCACGCCGGTCTTGCGCGGGAAGATCGCCACCCAGGTCGGCTGGCTGAGATCGCTCACCCAGTGCAGGCCGCCCGCCTTGATGCGATCGAGCTTCGCGATCGTCGGATAGACCGGGATGATGACGTAGTCGCGCGTGATGGCGAAGTCGTGCACCATGCCGCAGTACGGTGCCTGGAACCACTCCTCGCGCACGAGCTCGCCCTTCTCGTTGGCCACGCAGAACGCGATGTCGGTGGTCGCGATTCCTCCGGCCTCGTAGCCGAAGAACAGCATCTCTCCCGTTTCGGGATCGTTCTTCGGGTGCGCGGTGACGGTTTCGCTGCGCAGCTTCCCGTTCCAGTCGAAGCGCCCGATCGTGTCGAGCGTGTCGGGATGCACCTGGTAGGGACGGCTGTCCTCCTTGAGTGCGAGCAGGCGTCCCGCGTGCCACCAGGCCGTCGTGTTCACCTGCGCGCGGTCGACCTTGCCGCGCACGCTCGGATCGTCGGTGAACGGATTGCGGTAATCACCGAAGAGACGGCGGCGCGCCTTGCGTTCCGCGAGGAAACGCTCGGTGCGCACGTAACGCGACTTGTAGTCCACGTAACCGTCGGTGAAACGGAACATGGACATCATGCCGTCGCCGCTGATGAAGAAATCGTCACCGTGCAGCGGCGGATACTGAGGATCGGGTCCGAGCCGGTACCACGTTCCGTTCGGCAGTCGAGGCGGCTCTCCGATGATTTCGACATCGAACAGATCGACTTCCAGCCGCGACGGGGCGTCGTGCCCGGTATACGAAGGACTGTCGGGAAATGGTTTCGTCATCGCGGATTCACCTTTGACTTCAGAATCGGTTCATACAGGCGGGAAAACCCACGCTGATGCTGCGCGCATCCGCGAAGAAAATCGTCGTGGAATTCCCGTACATCCTCTCGGGCGGATCACGTCGATTCGCGCGATCAGACAACGCTGCGACGTTCCGCATCACTTCGTCCATGGCGAAGGCATGCGGTACGGCTGGAACACCGACACGGCCTCGATGCGGCGGATCCTTCCGTTGGAGAGCTTGAAGATCTCGAAGAGCTCGCGTGTGCTGGGATACCAGTCCTGCGTCTCGCGAATCCGACCGTCCGTCGTTCTGTAGCGAGTCTCGCGCAGCGCGTGATCGGCGAAGCTCGATGCGACGACGAGTCCGCGTTCCTCGTCGACCATGAGAATGCGCCGGTCGCGCACTCGATCGACCGGCCTGTAGAGACCGAGCTTCAACTGCGCCTCGCAGCCGCGGGCGATCTTCGCCGCGCCCTTCGCGATGACTGCGGAGCCGCCGTCGCCGTGCGTCACCGACTGACCGTTCTCACGCCGCTCGCATGCAGGATCGAACTGCGTGAAGAGAGTTCCGTCGTTGAGCTGCACCGTGCTCGCGTAGCCGTCCACCAGCGCTTCCATGCGTGCACGCGGCATGCGCGCCTCGGGCGGCAGAATCTCCGTGAATTCCGGATGGATCTGGAAGCGATCGGGATCGCCGAAAGGTCCCGGATTCCGTTCACGCGCCGAGACGAGCTCGACTTCCGCGATGCGGCCGTTGACCACGCGCAGTCTCATGCCGAACCAGGCCGGTGCGTCGTGATCCTCGATGATTCCGTACCAGCCGACGTTGCCCGTCTCGGGATCGGCGATGTAGAGCCCGCCCGGCCGGCGGCCCCGGATGGAGCCCCACTGCCCTTCGCCGATCATCATCGGCACGCTGTTCTCGGTAAACCTCACAGAGTCCGCCCACGGCAGTCGCGACGGATCACGCGCGACGAGCGCCTCCATGAAGCGGTCGGCGTGCCCGATCAGACATTCTCGGTCGCACCGCTCTGCATTCGCCGGGGGCCTCGCAGCAGGACGCTCCGGCACCGGCGGATACTCGTAGAACGGCGAGTGCATGAAATACGGCACGTAGCTGAAGACCGCCTCGATGCGGTAGATCTTGCCGTCCCGGATCTTGAAGGCCTCTACGAGCGAGATGGAGTTCGGCCACTTGAGGAGCGTGCGCCGTTCGATGCCGTCCGTCGTGAGATAGCGGTCGAACTCGTTCGCGTGATCGAAGAATCCCGTAGCCACGACGACGCCGCGCTCGACGTCGACGAGCGGATAGCGCCGCTCGCGGATGCGCTTGTTGATGCGGAAGTAGCCGAGCTTCAGCTGCGCCTCGCAGCCCTGCACGATCCCGCCGCCGGCGGTCTCGAGCCTCGCGCCCGTGGTGAGGAAGCCGTTCTCGAGCCGTCCGCAGTCCTCGTCGAACGGCGCGAACACCACGCCGTCGTTGAGCTCGACGGTATTGAAGTAGCTGTCGGCGACGGCGATCAGCCGCTCGCGCGGCCGCCGCTGCTCCGGCGGGAGGATCTCGTTGAACGCCGGGTCGTGGACGACCTTCGCGACGTCGCCGAAGGGCAGCGGCAGACCGTTGTTGCGCACGACGACCGTCTCGACTTCGGTGATCGCGCGGTTCTCGACCTTGATGCGCATGCCGTAGTACGCCGGCCGTCCGTGCTCCTCCACGGTGCCGATCCACGCCGCGTTTCCGGTCATGACATCGGCCGCCTCGAGGCCGGTTTCCGCTACGCCGGTGACCGTCGCCCACAGCCCGTCGTTGCCGAGCGGCATCTCGACGTTGTTCTCCGTGAAACGGACGTTCGGCGCGAAACGCACGTGCGTGGGGTCCTTCCGCTTCAGCGCCTCCATGTAGCCCCGCACGAAACCGATGAGGCAGTCGTAGTCGCAGTCCGTCGCGATCACCGCGCTGCGCTGCCCCGGTGCCTGCGCGTACGCGCACGGCACACCGATCGACGCGGTGAGAATCAGAGCCGCGCCGACGAAGGTCCGAAATGTCCTCATTCCCTGCTGCCCCCCGTATCAGCGAAGTGGAATGGCGTGGATCCTGAACTCTCCCGGGTCCTGACCCGAACGCTGCGGGTCGATGAGATAACCGATCTTGCCCTCGATGGCGTAAGCCGTATCGCCGACCAGCGTCACGCCGGGCGAGGATTCGAGTCCTTCGCGCAGCACGCGGATGGTCGCCCTGTCTCCTTCGATGATCACCTCGTCGATGCGGCCTCCCGGTCCTTCCGCGAGCAGGAAGCGATGGCCCTCGATCGGACGGAATCCGTCGGGACCCGCGATCGGCTGCGAGAGCTCGAGCTCCGTGAGCGCGCCCATGGTGCCGTCCTCGCGCACCTCGACGCGCAGCAGCGTGTTCGCGCGGACGTTGTTGACGTAGAGCGTGCCGTCCTCCGCGAAGGCCAGACCATCGATTCCGTTCAGCCGCTCGTCCTGACCGAACAGCCTGAGCTCCGTGTCACCCTTCGCGAGCGTGAAGATCCTTCCGTTCGGTGTGTCGGTCGCGTAGACGGTTCCGTCCTCGGCGACCGCGATGTCGTTGCACACGCCGCGCGGCGGCGCGGGGAACGGATACCTGCCCTTCGGCGCACCCGTCGCGAGATCGAGCGCGACGAGCGCGGAGTCGGCAGGCTCTCCCGAGCGCTCGAAGGGATTGGGAACCGAGCACACCCACAGCGTGCCGGAGCGCTCGTCCGCCAGGACGCCGAACACGGCGAGGAGTCCGTTCTCCGGAGTCGGCTGGATCCACGGTCGGGCGACGCTCTCACCGGGCAGCGCGCGGTAGATGATGCCTGCCATGCTGCCGGTGATCACGGTGCCGTCGGAGGTCGACGTGATGCTCTCGGGGAAGACACGCGTGCCGTCGATCACGATGTCTCCGCTGCGAAGCGCGCGGGCTTCGGCAGCATGCCCGGCGACAGCGTCATCCGCATCCGACGGAGACGAAGACTTCGAACACCCGGCTGCCGCTGCGAGCATGCACGCCAGGGTGAATGCGGCTCGCCCTCGAAGCTTTCTGTCGATCATCTTTCGTTCCCGCTCCCGTATGCGATCGGAACCGCCGCACGTGCCTCTCGTGCCCCATTCGGCACCCGGAGCTGAGGAAGAATAGCGGTGCTCCACGGGCGCGCTTGATCCTGCTGGAGTGGCGCATTGACTCCGCTGGAAGTCGGCGCTCGCGGAAAAGCCGGGACGCGCCGTGGCGGAGTGGTTCCGTCAGGGCTGAGTCGGGGCGCTGCGCGGTGCCGGCAGCTCGCCCCTGACGACGCGCCGGCGGAACTTCCAGCTGCCGTCTTCGTCCCGCACCAGCTCGTCGTCGTAGCTGCCCAGCATGAGCACCTGAGGCGCGCCTCGCTCGCCGGGCACGACGAAGAACGACATGCTCACCGCGTGCGCCTGGTCGCCCTCGACGTCGATCGTCTCGTTGAAGAACACGTGGAAGTTCGGCGAGGCGATTCCGGAAGGATTGCGCTGAAAGATGTCCTCGAGGAAGGCAGCGATGGCCTCGGGACCGCGACTCGTGGTTCCCGCGGACACGTATTCGCCGTCCTCGACGAAGAGCTGCCCGAAGCCGGCGAAATCGCGCGCATCGATCCGCCTGCCGTACTCGACGAGAAGCTCGCGGATCTGCTCGCGGTCGCGCAGATCCTGAAGCCCGGAACGCAGCGCGGCAAGCTCCTCAACCATGTCCTGCGAAGCTCCACCGCTGCAGCCGCAGAGAACCGTGGCGAACGCGAGTGCGACGCTCGCCCCTTTACGGAAACCGGCTCCCTTCATGCCCGTGCCTCCGGTATGTGGAACACGCGTTCCGCGTTGCGGTGGTAGATCTGCTCTCGCACCTCGGGGGGCACGGATACGGAATCCATGAACTTCACCGCGGGCTCAGTGGGCTGATAGGGATAGTCGATCGCCCACATGATGTTCTCCGCACCGAGCTTCTCGAGGCAGTACTGCATCACGAGCGGATCCTCGACGCCACTCGTCGTGATCAGGAAATTGCGTCTGAAGTACTCGCTGGGTTTGAGCTTCGCCTTGATCCGTCCGAGGGACACTCCGGCGGCCGACATGTAATCGATGCGCCACAGCCAGTAGGGAATGCCCTCACCCATGTGCCCGAGCACGATCTTCAGCTTCGGGAAGCGGTCGAAGACACCCGCCATGATGAGTCGCAGGGCGTGCGTCGACGTCTCGATGCCGTAGCCCCACATCGCCGAATCCATGTTGTAGTCGCGGAAGGGCTCGGCCATCGTGTCCGCCGGTGCGCGTGGATGAATGTAGATCGCGCGGTCGAGCGCTTCGGCGACCTCGAAGATCGGCCAGTACTTCTGATCGTCGTAATACTCGTTGTTCGTATGCGAGTTGACGACGAAACCATGGAGCCCGAGCTCGCGAACCGCGCGTTCCATCTCCTTCACGGCGCGCTTCGGGTCCTGCGGCGCGAAGCTCGCGAGCCCAGCGTAGCGTGCCGGATGGCGCGCGATGGCCTCCGCGAGCCGGTCGTTCGCGAGCTTCGCGAAGGACACGGCAGTCTCGGTGTCGAACATCTGCACGCCCGGAGCCGTCAGCGACAGCACGTGCATGTCGACGCCGTTCTCGTCCATGATCCGGATGCGCTCGTCGTCGAGATCGAGCAGACGGTCACCGAGCTTCTCGAACCCCCTGCGCTCCGTGTACATCGTCCTGAGGAGGATCATGTCGAGGTTGCGGGAGGGCGACTTCCCGAGCTCCGCGAGCGCCCGATAGATCTCGGGGATCGAGAACGCCTCTTCGGTGGCGATTCTTCTGATCCTCCGGCCCGCGGCCGCATCGCCTGCGCCGTGGCCCTGCGCTGCCGCGAGCGTGCCTGCCGCCGCGAGCGTCGTTGCACCGATGAAAGCACGCCTGTTCCAGCCCATTCGAGCTCCTCGCCTGTGGTCAGCCATGCACGACGGCCTCGTTCTCGTTGTTTGGGCGCAACGCCATTCCCATCTGCAGCGGCGCGCGGCCATAATGGCCGTCGATAAGATACCGGGCACGAAGGGGTATGCTTGATCCTCGTGGAGGGGCGAATTGATCAAGTTAGAAGCTCTGGGATCGGCAGACGCGCCTGCGGCTCTCGACCTCCAGGCGATAGAAGAACCGAGACGGGCCGAGATCTGGGCGCGCACCGCCGGCGCATTCTTCCCCGGCCTTTCAGTATGTGATCTGCGCGCGAGTCCCTCAGTGGGCTCGATGCGAGGCAGGAAATTCGGATCCGGTCAGCTCTGGACGATCCTCTCGCCTCCCGTACGCGTCAGCTACGTTCCGACGAGTTCCTCGCACGGTCTCGCACAGACCTTCTCGCTGATGCTGCAGCTTCAGGGATCGACGCTCGCCGCCCAGGATCGGCGTTCGTGTCTCCTCAGGCCGCGCGACGTCTGCATGATCGACGGGCGCGCACCGTTCGAGCTCGAGGTGCACGACGGCATCTCTCACCTGATGTTCGTGCAGATTCCGCGCCACATGGCCGTCGGCCGCTATCCGTATCTCGAGAAGCAGACGGCGGCGGCGCTCGACCGCGCCGAGCCGGGCACTCAGCTCCTCAGCAACGTTCTGTCGAATCTGCTCGAGGCCGCTCCGTTCCTCGAGGAAGAACAGTGCGCGGCCGCTCTGGTCTCGATCGCGCAGCTTCTCGGCGTGCCGAAGGTGCCGATGCTGCGTGAGTGCGAGGAGATCGAGAAGCGCGTGCACGCGGCGCTCGCGTTCATCGACAGCGAGCTCGCGGACCCGGGCCTCACCGCCAGCCGGGTGGCGCAGGCGCAGGGGATCAGCCGCCGGCGACTCGACGAGATCCTGCTGCGCACCCTGGGCACGTCGGTGACCGCGCAGATATGGAACCGGCGGCTCGCGCAGGCTGCGAGCGATCTTCTCGATCCGCGGCAGGCGTCGAAGAGCATCACGCAGATCGCGTTCGGCGTGGGATTCGCGGATACCGCGCACTTCACGCGCGCCTTCAAGCGCCGCTACCATTGCACGCCCCGCGAATGGCGCAGCCGCGCCGTACAGTAGAAAGAGAAACTGCACGTGAACCGATCCGCTCTCCTGGGACTTCCAGCGCTTGCCCTTGCGTGCCTTGCGGCCTGCAGCGGCCCCTCCGCTTCCGAACCGAGCTTCGCCGGACGCAGCGTCGACGCTGCACGCCTGCGCGCTGCCGAGCAGGATGTGGGGAACTGGCTCATGGACGGCCGCACCTACAGCGCCCAGCGCTTCAGCCCGCTCGACCAGATCAACGAGCACAACGTCGGTGAGCTCGGTCTCGCCTGGTACTACGATCTCGACACGCTGCGCGGCGTGGAGGCGACGCCGCTCGCCATCGACGGCGTGATCTACAACATCAGCGCCTGGAACATCACGTACGCGCACGACGCGAAGACGGGGAAGCTCCTCTGGACCTACGATCCGGAGGTGCCGCGCGAATGGGGCCGCTACGCCTGCTGTGAGCCGGTCTCGCGCGGGCTCGCCTTCTGGAAGGACTCGGTCATCATCGCCACGCTCGACGGACGCATCATCTCTCTCGATGCGAAGACGGGCACGCCGCGCTGGAGCGTGCAGACCTTCGACAGGGACTGGCCCTACTCCATCACGGGCGCGCCGCGGGTGTTCGACGGAAAAGTTGTCGTCGGCAACGGCGGCGCCGACCTCGGTGTCCGGGGCTTCGTCTCGGCCTATGACGCGGATACCGGTAGAAAACTCTGGAAGTTCTACCTCGTGCCCGGCGATCCCTCGAAGGGACCCGACGGCGAAGCTTCGGACTCCGTGATGCCGATGGCGGCGAAGACCTGGACCGGCGAGTGGTGGACGCTCGGCGGTGGAGGTACCGCGTGGGATTCGATCGCCTACGACCCCGAGCTCAACCTGGTGTTCATCGGCACGGGCAACGGTTCACCGATCGCGCGCGCGCACCGCAGCCCCGGCGGCGGCGACAATCTCTTCCTCTGCTCGATCGTAGCGGTGGATGCCGACACGGGTGAGTACCGCTGGCACTACCAGGAGGTGCCCGGCGAGGACTGGGACTACACCTGCACCCAGTCGATCGTCCAGGCGGATCTCGAGATCGACGGCGAGAAGCGCAAGGTGCTGCTGCACGCGCCGAAGAACGGGTTCTTCTATGTCCTCGACCGGGCGACCGGCAAGCTGATCTCGGCGCAGAATTACGTTCCGGTGACCTGGGCGAGCCGCATCGACCTCGAGACGGGCCGCCCCGTCGAGAATCCCGAAGCACGCTACGGAACCGATCCGGTGCTCGTTGCCCCGGGACCCGCGGGCGGGCACAACTGGTTCCCGATGGCGTACAACCCGATCACGAAGCTCGCGTACTTCCCCGCCTACGAGCACTGGATGGTGTACGCGCTCGATCCGAACTTCAAACCGACCCGCTTCCGCTCGAACGCCGGCTGGGGCGGCTACACGGGCGAAGCGCTCGCGAAGCGCAGGGAGCTTCAGAAGGAGATCGAGAGGCGGGAGAAGACCTACCTCCTCGCCTGGGACCCGGTGAAGCAGGAAGCAGCCTGGAAGGTGCCGCTGCCGGTGTCCGGAAACGGCGGCGTCCTCACGACCGCCGGCAACCTCGTCATCGAGGGCACGACCAGGAACACGCTGTCGATCTTCCGGGCCACGGACGGCGAGCTGCTCTGGGAGATGCCGGTACAGACCGCGCCCGTGGCCGGCCCGATCACCTTCATGGTGGACGGCGAGCAGTACATCGCGATCAACGCGGGCTGGGGCGGCGGCGCGGCGGTGGTCGAGCGCAGCACGGGCTTCAGGCGCGAGCGTGCTCCCGCGCGTCTGCTCGTTTTCAAGCTCGGAGGCAAGGCGGAGCTCCCGCCGATGCCGGAGAGCGAGGCGGTACCGGAGCCGCCGCCGCTGCGCGCGGACGAGGATACCGTGCGGCGCGGAGCGGTGCTGTTCGCGAACACCTGCGCCCAGTGCCACGGACAGCTCGCCATGGGCGGCGTCAAGGACCTGCGCTTCATGGATCGCGAGACCCACGCGCAGTTCAACGACATCGTCCTCAAGGGCACCCGCGTCGACAAGGGCATGGCGAGCTTCGCCAATCTGCTGTCGGTGGAGGACGTGGAGGCGATCCACGCCTACATCATCTCGCGCGCCCACGAGGACTGGGGCCGGAATGTCACCGCTTCGTCACCGCCCGGTAACTGACACCGTTACCGCGTGAACCGCAGCATGGGCACCGTTGCGAGGTGCCCATGTCGATTCAGTTCGAGCGAATAACGAAGCGCTACCACAACGCTTCCGTCGTCAACGATCTCACGCTCGAGATCGCGACGGGCGAGTTCTTTGTCCTGCTCGGACCTTCGGGGTCCGGCAAGAGCACCCTGCTGCGCGCCGTGGCTGGGCTCACCTCCATCGACGAGGGCCGCATCCACCTCCACGGCCGCGACGTCACCCACCTGCCGCCGCGCGAGCGCGGCGTCGGCTTCGTGTTCCAGCACTACGCGCTGTTCCAGAACATGACCGTCGCCGACAACATCGAGTTCGCGCTGCGGGTACGCCGCATGCGCGCGGCGGAGCGGCGGCGGCGGCGCAAGGAGCTCCTGAAGCTGGTTGCGCTCGAGGGCTACGACGACCGCCTGCCCTCTCAGCTTTCGGGCGGCCAGCAGCAGCGCGTGGCCGTGGCGCGCGCGCTCGCACACGAGCCCGCGGTGCTGCTGCTCGACGAGCCCTTCGGTGCGCTCGACGCCAAGATCCGCGTCGAGCTGCGCCGTGCGCTGCGCGAGGTGCAGCAGCGGCTCGGCACGACGACCATTCTCGTCACGCATGACCAGGAAGAAGCGTTCGCCCTCGGCGACCGCATCGGCGTGATGCACATGGGCCGCCTGCTCGAGACCGGGCGTCCCGAGCAGCTCTACCGCCAGCCCGCAACCCGCTTCGTCGCGAGCTTCCTGGGCGCGGCGAACTTCGTGCTCGGTGAGCTCACGCCCGATGGCCTCCGGATCGGTGCGGCGACGCTCCCGCACGAAGGCGCCGAAGGCGCGTCCCGCGAAGGCCGCGAGGTCGTTGCGGTCATCAGACCCGAGGAGCTGGAGCTCGCCGAGCGCAAGGAGCTTCTCGAGAGCGAGTGGATCGGCGATGCGGTGGTGCGCGAGGTGAGCTTCAGCGGCGCGACCGAGCGCGTGGTCGTCCAGCTCGCGCGCGACACGGGCGTGCGGTCCGCGGCGACCGACGAGCGCCAGGCGAACGAGCGTCCGGTCATGGAGATCACGCGTCATGCCGGCGAGCGCCTCGGTCTGCGCCTCGCGCCGGGTCAGAACGTGTCGCTCGGCGTGCGGCGGGCCCACGTGCTGCCCACGCCGATTTCCAGCTTCGTCGTCGCCGCCCGCTCCGCCGATAGCCGCACAGCGCTCCTCGAGGCGCCGCTGATGCAGCAGCTCACGCGCAGCATGCGCGCACGCGTGACGGTTCTCGAGGGCGATTTCGCGGCGAACACCGAGCCTCCGCGCGTACACCATGCGGGGGTCGTCGTCGTGGCGAGCGGTCCCGGGGCCATCGCCGACGTCGCGCGTCTCGCTGCGGCGGGCGCGCGCAGGATCCTCTGCATCCCGGCGGCCGCAGGATTGCCCGAGCGCGTGCTCGTTCACTGCCTGAGCGATGCCGCGCGCAGCTCCACGCTGGGCCTCCTCGCGAGTGTCATGCGCCATCTGCACGTCGAGGCGACTCTGGTGTGCTTGCAGGCGCGCGGTGCGAGCCGTGCCGAACGGGCCGCCGCGTTCCGGCGGATGCTCGATACCCGGGCCGCCCTGCAGGCGGCGCACGGGCTCGACGTGCGCACCGACGTGCACATCGGTGAGCTCTCCGGTTTCACGCGCGAGCTCGACACCCGCGGCGAGTGCGCGCTGGTCGTGGTGGGCTCGGACGCCTCACCGTCCGAGCTGCAGAACCTGCTCGCCGAGCACTTCTCGGTTCTGTTCACGGCCGACAGCCGCTGTCCCGTGCTCGTCGCCGTCGAAGACCGGCAGCGGCCGGCACACACGTCTCACGAACAAGAACCCCGAACCTCTGTCTGGAGTTCCACATGAAGCGCAGTTCCATGCTTTTCGGCCGACGGCAATGGCTCGTCGGCATGGTTGCGGCCGGCATCACGGCGGCCTCTCCCTTCGCGGCGGGTGCGTCCGGCAAGGTCGAGCTGCTCAACGTCTCGTACGACCCGACCCGGGAGCTCTATCGCGAGTTCAACGAGAGCTTCGTCAAGTACTGGAAGCAGAAGACCGGTCAGGACGTCACCATCCGCCAATCGCATGGCGGCTCGGGCAAGCAGGCGCGCTCGGTGATCGACGGCCTCGACGCCGACGTCGTGACGCTCGCCCTCGCCTACGACGTCGACGCGATCCATCTGCACGGCAAGCGCCTCGCCGCAGACTGGCAGAAGCGCCTGCCGCACAACAGCGCGCCGTACACGTCGACGATCGTGTTCCTGGTGCGCAAGGGCAATCCGAAGAACATCCGCGACTGGCCCGACCTCGCGCGCCCGGGCATCGGCGTCATCACGCCGAATCCGAAGACCTCCGGCGGTGCGCGCTGGAACTACCTCGCGGCCTGGGGCTACGAGCTGCGGAGACAGCTGGGCGGCAGCTTCGACGCGCTGAAGGATCCTTCGCAGGCGGCGAAGGTACAGGCTGCCCAGAAGGCCGCGAGGGACTTCGTGGCGCGCATCTTCCGCAACGTGCCCGTGCTCGATACGGGCGCGCGCGGCTCGACCAACACCTTCGTGCAGCGCGGACTCGGCGACGTGCTGATCGCCTGGGAGAACGAGGCGATCCTGGCGATCGAGGAAATCGGTCCGGACAAGGTGGAGATCGTCTACCCCTCGGTGAGCATCCTCGCCGAGCCGACCGTCGCGGTGGTCGACACCGTCGTCGACCGCAAGAAGACGCGGCAGGTGGCGGAAGCCTACCTGCAGTACCTCTACAGCGAGACCGGCCAGGAGATCGCGGCGAAGAACTACTACCGTCCGCGCGACGAGAAGGTCCTCGCGAAGTACTCGAAGCAGTTCCCGAAGCTCGAGCTCTTCACCATCGACGAGGTCTTCGGCGGCTGGAAGAAGGCGCAGCCCGAGCACTTCGAGGACGGCGGCATCTTCGATCAGATCTACACCCAGTCGGACGCCACGCGCTGAGACGGGAACCCAACGACACACTCGCGACAACCAACATGAAGAACACCACCATTCGATACGCGGTTCTCGCCGCGCTCCTCGCGACTGCGCCGCTCGCGGCGGCGCAGTCGTCCGACGCGGGACAGAGCTTCACGGTCAAGGCGGACTCGGGCGGCTTCTCGTTCGGCACGGCCGACGGAGCCAACGTCATCAAGCTCCGTCCGCTGGTGCATTTCGACGGCCGCTTCTTCCAGGACGACGCCGCTCCCGACGGATCGGACACGTGGCTCCTGCGTCGCGTCCGTCCGACCATCGAAGGCACCTTCGCCAATCGTTTCGACTTCCGCATCACGCCGGACTTCGCCGGCGGCCGCACCGTGCTGCAGGACGCGTATGTCGCGGCCCGCTTCAGTGACGCGGCGCGCGTGCAGGTCGGCAAGTTCAAGGCACCCGTGGGACTCGAGCGCCTGCAGTCCGCCGACGACATGCGCTTCATCGAGCGGTCGCTGGTGACGGGCCTGGTGCCGAACCGCGACCTGGGCGTGCAGCTCTCGGGCGACCTCGCCGGCCGGCGCGTCAGCTATGCGATCGGCCTGTTCAACGGCGTGCCCGACGGCGGCAGCAGCGACTCCAGCTCCGATTCCGATGCCGACAACGACAAGGACATCGCGGCGCGGGTCTTCGTGCAGCCCTTCGGGACGAACAAGGATCACGTGCTCGCGGGCCTCGGCTTCGGCATCGGCGGGACCTACGTCGACAGCACGGGCACCACCGATCGTCCGCTGCTCGGGTCGTACCGTTCCGGCGGCCAGCAGACCATCTTCCGCTGGCGCACCGGCGCCAACGGCACGTTCGCCGACGGCGAGCGGCTGCGCTGGTCGCCGCAGTTCCACTATTACCGCGGTCCCTTCGGCCTGATCGGCGAGTACGCGCAGGTCTCGCAGGACGTGTCGCGCGCGACGGCGACCGGGCTGCGCAGTGACAGCGTCGACATCGAGGCCTGGCAGCTCACGGCGAGCTGGATCGTGACCGGCGAGGCGAACGGCTACCGGCGCCCGAGGCCGAGCCGCCCGTTCACCGTCGACGGCGGTGGAACCGGCGCGGTCGAGATCGCCGTGCGTTACAACCAGCTCGAGATCGGCGACGAGGCGTTCGCGGGCGGAGCGGACTCCTTCGCGGATCCCGCCGTCTCGGTGCGAAAGGCGCAGGCGTGGGGCGTCGGAGTGAACTGGTATCTGAACGCCAACCTCAAGTGGGCGATCAACTACGAGCAGACGAGCTTCGACGGCGGCGCGCCGCTCGGTGGCGACCGGCCCGACGAGAAGGTCATCCTGACCCGGATCGCGGTCGGGTTCTAGAGGACAGTCGCCGTCGATGGCCTCGATCGCAGCCCCACGCATCGCGGAGTTCCGGTTCCGGGAGGATTCGATCCTCCCGGGATTCGGGCTCACGTTCGGCTTCTCGCTGGTCTATCTGGCGCTGATCGTGCTGATTCCGCTCGCGGCGCTCACGCTGCACGCGCTGGGCGCCTCGTTCGCGGACATCTGGCGCATCCTCACGCAGCCGCGCGTGCTCGCCTCGTTCCGGCTGTCGTTCGGGGCCTCTCTCCTCGCGGCGTCGATCAACGCGGTGTTCGGTCTCCTGCTCGCGTGGAGCCTCACCCGCTACGAGTTCCCGGGCCGGCGCCTGCTCGATGCGCTGGTCGATCTGCCTTTCGCGATGCCGACCGCCGTCTCGGGCATCGCGCTCGCGACGGTGTTCTCGGGCAACGGCTGGATCGGCCGCTGGCTCGAGCCGCTCGGCTTCAAGGTGGCCTACACCTGGGTCGGTGTGACCGTCGCGCTGACACTGATCGGCCTGCCGTTCGTGGTGCGCACGCTGCAGCCGGCGCTGCTCGCCGTTCCGCCCGAAGTCGAAGACGCCGCGGAATCCCTCGGCGCGTCACGCTTCTACACGTTCAGACGCGTCATTCTTCCCGCGGTGCTGCCGGCGTGGGCGACGGGGTTCGCCCTCGCGTTCGGGCGTGCCGTCGGCGAATACGGTTCGGTGATCTTCATCGCGGGCAATCTGCCGATGAAGACCGAGATCACTCCGCTCCTCATCGTGATCTCTCTGGAGCAGTACGACTACCGGGCCGCGTCAGTGATCGGCTTCGGCATGCTGGTGATCTCGTTCTTCCTGCTGCTGCTCATCAACCTGCTCCAGGCGTGGCAGCGCAGACGTTCGGGAAGGAGGCGCTGAGCATGGCCGTCGGCAAACCCCGCGAGATCGACCGCCCGGGCGCGCACACGTGGCGCGCGCGGCTCGGCCGCGCGGCGATCATCGCCGTCGCGACGGCCTTCGCGGCGTGCCTGCTCGTGGTGCCGCTCTGCGCGGTCTTCGCGCAGGCCCTGGCAAAGGGATGGGAGGCCTACTTCGAGGCGTTCGGATCCTCCGATACGCACGCCGCGATCCGCCTCACGCTCATCACGGCGCTGATCGTCGTGCCTCTCAACACGATATTCGGCATCGCCGCTGCGTACGCGATCGCCCGCTTCGAGTTCCGGGGCAAGAGCGTGCTGACGACGCTCATCGAGCTGCCCTTCGCCGTCTCGCCCGTTATCTCCGGTCTCGTGTACGTGCTGCTCTTCGGCGCGCAGGGGTGGTTCGGCGTCTGGCTGCAGGAGCACGACATTTCCATCGTGTTCGCGCTGCCCGGGATCATCCTCGCCACGCTGTTCGTGACATTCCCCTACGTGGCGCGCGAGCTCATTCCGCTGCTCCAGATACTGGGCGCCGAGGAGGAAGAAGCGGCGATCTCGCTCGGTGCCGGCCCCTGGATGACGTTCTTCAGAGTCACGCTGCCCAAGATCCGCTGGGGCGTGATCTACGGCGTCATCCTGTGCAACGCTCGGGCGATGGGCGAATTCGGCGCGGTGTCGGTCGTCTCCGGCCACATCCGTGGCCTCACCACGACCATGCCGCTGCACGTGGAGATCCTGTACAACGAGTACGACTTCGTCGGCGCGTTCGCGGTCGCCTCGCTCCTGAGCCTGCTCGCCCTCCTGACGCTGGTGATCAAGACCGCAATCGAGCTACGCTCGGGATATCGCCGCTGAACCATCCTCGCGGCTCGTGCTCGAACAGCGATTGAACCGACTCCGCTCCATAGGCCTCGGCGCCTGGCTGGGCGCCGGGAGCGTGATCGTCACCGCGGCAGCCATCGCCGCGATGGCGTTCGTCTGCGTGCAGATCCTCGATGCGCTCGTGAGGCAGGAAGGTATCACCCGGGCACAGCTCGCCGGTGCCTCCGCACGCGAGGCGCTGCGGCGTGCCGGCGAGGACGCGCTCGCCTCGGCGCGCGTGCTGTCGGAGCGCCCCACCCTCCAGCGGCTGCTCGCCGACCAGCGCGATGCCTCCCTGCAGACGTTCCTGCGGCGCTTCTGCACCTCGAGCCGGCTCGACACCTGCGCGGTGCTCGGCCCCGAAGGCGTCGTCGCCGCCGTAGGCGATCCGGTGCCATGGGCTCAGGTCACGCGCGCGATCAACGAGCAGGGCGAGCGCTTCATGCTGGCGCCCGCAGGCGGTGAGCCGCCGATATTCGGCGCCGCCGTGGAGATTCCCGGGCACAGCCGCATGCGTGCGGTGACGGCCGTGCGCGCCGACCGCAGGCTGCTCGCGGACATCGGTGAGCAGGTCGGTGCACGGGTCTCCATGGTGAATTACGCGACCTATGTCCCGGCCAGCGAAGATCCCCTGACCCTGCTTCACTCCGAGGCGCTGTCGGATGGCCGCTCGGCCGCGCGCCGGCTCACGAAACCCGATGCCTACGTGGCATCAGTGCTGGTTTCTGCGAGCACCGGTGAGCTGGTGGGGCTCATGGACGTGTCGCTGGACGCGGCGGAATTCGACCGCATCGTGGCGGACGTCACGCGGCAGCTCGTCTGGATCGCGATCATCGTCGCTGCGCTCGCGGGACTCGCCGGCATGCTCTACGGCCGCTGGATCGCGCGGCCGATCACTCAGCTCCGCGATGCGGCCGTGCGTATCGGTCAGGGCGACTTCGCGGTCTCCATCCCGCCCGTCGCGCCGAAGCAGCTCGGTGAGCTCGCCGCGACGATGGACGAGATGCAGCGTAATCTCGTCGAGCTGACCACGGCGCTGCGCCACCGCGAGGCCGAGGCCCAGGCGGTCCTCGGCGGTATCGTCGAAGGCGTGTATGCGGTGGATTCCGAGCGCCGCATCCGCTACGTGAACCCTCAGGCTGCGCGGCTCCTCGGCCGCTCGGAGGACGAGCTTCTCGGGCGCTTCTGCGGCGACGTGCTCAATCCGCATGCCGTCGACGGCGAGCGGCCCTGCACCCGGAACTGCCCCATCCTCATCGCGCGCAAGCGCGGCCGTGCCCAGGCGGCGGAGAGGCTGTGTCTGCCGGACGGTCGCACCCGTTCGACGGTGATCGTCAGCGCGGCGCCGGTCGACGGCCAGCAGGTGCAGGTCATCCGCGACGAGACCGATCTCGAAGCCGCACGGCGCGCGCGCGACAGCGTGCTCGCCCACATCTCGCACGAGTTCCGCACGCCCGTCGCGGCGCAGCTCGCCTCGCTCGAGCTGCTGCGCGACGGACTGGGAAAGCTCACCGAGGCCGAGCAGCGCACGCTGTTCGAAAGCTTCTCACGGGGCGCGCTGCGCCTCATGAGACTCATCGACAATCTGCTCGAGAGCGTACGCATCGAGTCCGGGCAACTCACCATCCGCCGGCAGCGCGTCGCACTCGACGACGTCGTCTCGGAGGCCGCGGAGCTCGTCGCACCGCTCCTTGCGCAGCGCGGTCAGAAGCTCGAGGTACGATTGCCGGAGGACATGCCCGAGATCATCGGCGACTCTCAGCGTCTCACTCAGGTCTTCGTGAATCTTCTTTCCAACGCGGTCAAGTTCGCACCCGAGAGCGGAGAGATCCGCATCGGCGGCGAGCTGCGTGACGGTCACGCGCGGCTGTGGGTCGAGGACGAGGGACCGGGCGTCGAGGAGCACGACTCGACCACGCTGTTCGATCGCTTCCGTCGCGGCAGCGATGCGGAGCCGGATGCGCCGGGCCTCGGGCTCGGTCTCTGGATCGTCAAGTCCATCATCGAGCGGCACGGCGGCCACGTGGGCGTCGAGCGCGTCGAGGACCGCTGCACGCGCTTCTGGGTGAGCCTGCCGCTCGCGCCTGTCGGAGAGCCGGCATGAAGCTGCTGCTGGTCGACGACGACGCGGACCTGCGTGCGGTGACGGGCTTCGCCCTCCGGCAGGCCGGCTTCGTGGTGGTCGAGGGAATCAGCTACGGTACCGGGCTCGCCACCTTCACGCAGGAGCAGCCCCAGCTCGCCCTGCTCGACATCAATCTGCCGGGCGGTTCGGGCTTCGACCTGTGCGCCGAGATCCGCCGTCGCTCGTCGATACCGATCATGATGCTGACGGTGCGCGGAGAGGAGGACGACGTCGTGCGTGCGCTCGAGCTCGGAGCCGACGACTATCTCACCAAGCCCTTCAGCCCCCGCACGCTCGTGGCACGCGTGCGTGCGCTGCTGCGCCGCGCCGGCGGCACGGTGGACAGCCGCACGCGCGTCGGACGGATTCAGCTCGACCCGGAGTCACTGGAGCTGCGCATCGAGCCGGACGTCACGCTGCGCCTGACGCGGCTCGAGATGCGCCTCATGCAGCTCCTCCTGGCGAACGCCGATCAGCCCGTTCAGACCGATCGGCTGCTCATGCACGTGTGGGGTCACAAGGGCGGCGGCGACCGCCAGCTCCTCAAGCAGCTCGTGCACCGGCTGCGCCAGAAGCTCGGTGACGACGGCGATGCGCCGCGCCTCATCGAGACAGTGAGCGGTGTCGGGTACCGGCTGCGCACCGGCGAATGAAGACCGCCGAGCCCGCTCAGCCTTCGGTGCCGGGCTCGTCGAGCACGAGCTGACCGTCCCGCACGGGGATACGCTCGCCCGGATGCCGATCCATGCGCACGCGTCCCTCGATGTCTCCGATCCGGTAATGCACGTCGAAGCCGGCCGGTTCTTCGTGCGAGTCGTATACCGTAGTGCAGCGTCTTTCCGTCGTCGTCTGAACGCGGTTGTCCTGGATGCGCTTCTGGATGCGGTTGCCTGCATAGCCGCCTGCTGCGGCGCCCGCGATCGTCGCGATCTTCCGGCCGCTGCCATCGCCGATCTGATTGCCCAGCACGCCGCCCACGACCGCACCGACCACCGTGCCGGTCACCCGGTTGGGATCGCGGGTCGGCGCCGGCTGCACGACGGCCTCGTCGCGGCATTCCTGCCGGGGCGTCTGCACGGTGCGCGTCACGGGGGTCACGCTCAGCACCTCGGCGTACGCGGGCCCGCGGTCCAGCAGCTTCAGTCCCGCCACGGCTCCGCCCGTCACGGTTACCACGGATCCGATCACCAGGCCCGTCATCAGCGCCTTGTTCATCCATATCCTCCTTCTTCCGCTCGGACTCGAACGCGTTCCGTCGCCGTCCGCATGTTCACTGCAGCGGACGGGTCGAAGTCGTGCGATCATCGACGGACGCGGTCAAGCTTAGAGCCGGGATTCCGTTGTGGTGAAATCGTCGCCCGGGACCGACAGGCGTGTGCCGCCCGCATCGCCGCACTGCGGGTGTGTGCAGGTGATGGCCGTTGGACTCGTCATCGGGAGGCGTTCATGATTGCGTCGCTTGAGTGACGGCGCAGAGGGAACCCGCATCGCATGTGGAGAGTTTCGACTCAGATCTCGAGCGAGGATCGATTCGTGCCGAACAATGCTGTAAGGCGTGCCGAGGAAGTCCTGCTGTTCGCCCGCAACTTCGTGCGCCATCCCAGGATGCTGGGCTCCATCATTCCGAGCTCCCGCTTCCTGGTGAAGGGGCTGCTCGAGCCCGTCGACTGGAACCGCGCGCGCGTGGTCGTCGAATACGGTCCGGGCATCGGTAACATCACGGCGGAGATCCTGCGCCGCATGCGCCCCGATGCGACGCTCGTCGCGATCGAGACCAACGAGGACTTCGTGCGCTTCCTGCGCAGCACCTTCCGCGATCCGCGACTGCACGTCGCGCACGACTCGGCCGCCAATACGGATCAGATCCTCAGGCAGCTCGGCATCGAGAAGGCCGATTACGTGATCTCGGGCGTGCCGTTCAGCACCATGCCGCGCGACGTGCGCGAGCGCATCCTGCGCACCACGCGGTCGGTGCTCGCGCCGGACGGCCGCTTCCTGCTCTATCAGTTCTCCTCGCGCGTGCTTCCGGACCTGAAGCGCTTCTTCCGCACGGTGGAGCGCGGCTTCGAGCCGCTCAACATCCTGCCGGCGCAGCTCTTCTTCTGCGGCGCAGGCGGCGAGAACGCGCAGGCAACACACTGAGAATCACCGGCAAGAATAATTCATAAGTTGTTGATAGAAAAGGAAACAAGAAACAGGTCTCTCACCTTCCGCACGCGACCATGACACCGCGCACGGAAGGCGCGTCCCCGACCCTCTCGCGGTCGCAGTACGCCCGTCTGATCCTGATCCTGGGAGCGCTCGCGGCGTTCGGGCCGCTGTCGATCGACATGTACCTGCCGGGCTTCGCGGACATCGCCCGCGACCTCGACGCGGATCTCGGCAGGGTGCAGCTCACTCTTCCGGCATTCTTCATCGGCCTCGGCATCGGCCAGCTCTTCTACGGTCCGCTGGCGGATCGCTACGGACGCATCCCCCCGCTGCGCATCGGGCTCGTGATCTACGTGCTCGCCTCCATCGGCTGCGCGCTCGCGCCGGACGTGGAAGCGATGCTCGTGCTGCGCTTCGTGCAGGCGCTCGGGAGCTGCGCCGGCATGGTGATCGCGCTCGCCATGGTGCGCGACCTCTTCGAGGCGCGCGACGTCGCGCGTGTGTTCTCGCGGATGATTCTCGTCATGGGCGTCGCGCCCATCGTTGCGCCCTTCGCAGGCACGTTCGTGCTCGGCACACTCGGCTGGCGTGCGATCTTCTGGTTCCTCGCGTTCTTCGGCGCCGCCTGCCTCGTCGCCGTATCGCTCGGACTGCCGGAGACGCGCAGCAGAACCGCCGGCGGCCGGTTCCGGCTCGGCGATGTGCTGCGAGTGTATGCGCACCTCCTCTCCGAGCGGCGCTTCCTCGGCTACACGCTCCTCGGTGCGCTTGCGAATGCAGGTCTCCTGGTCTACATCACGGGCGCGCCCTTCATCTTTCTCGAATACCTCGAGGTTTCCCCGACCGGATTCAGCTGGCTGTTCGCGCTGAACGCGGCAGGGTTCATCTTCGGCGCGCAGGTCAACGCACGGCTCCTCGTGCACTTCACGACCGATGCGCTGCTGCGCTACGCGAACCGGGCCTGCCTGCTCTTCGCGCTCGTGCTCCTGCTTTCGGCGCTGCTCTCCGTGCGCAACGTCGCGATCATCGTCGTGCCGCTCTTCTGCTTTCTCTTCGGACTCGCCTTCGTGCGTCCCAACGCGATGGCCGAAGCACTTGCCCAGCATGGCGAGCGCGCAGGAGCGGCGGCGGCATTGAGCGGCTCTCTCGCCTTCGTGATCGCGACCGCGGGAGGCGCGCTGCTCGGCGCCCTGCACGACGGAACGCTCGTGCCCTTCGCCGGCATCCTGACGGGACTCTCGGTGCTGGGGCCCGTGCTGCTGCGCGCGATCGTCGGCCCCGTCGCTGCCGGCAGCGGACGCCGGCGCGGGACGCGCGCATCGAGCTCTTGAGCGCCGGAATGGACCTCGCCGTTGCGCGTGCGTAACCCCTACGGCCGTCGCGACTACGAGACTCCGCACATCGATCGTCTCGCGCGCGAAGGCGTGATGCTCACGCACGGCTATTCGAACTCCCCCGTGTGCTCGGCCACGCGATGCGCATTGATCACCGGGCGGTACCAGTACCGGCTCCCGGTGGAGCTGCACGAGCCCCCTGGGTGTCTCGGGAGGCAGCCTCGGGATCCCTCAGGGACACCCCACGCTTCCGTCGCTCCTGCGCGATCTCGGCTACGGCACCTCGCTCGTCGGCAAGTGGCATCTCGGGAACAGTCCCGAGCACGGGCCACTGCGCCACGGGTACGAGCGCTTCTTCGGTATCCTCGGCGCAGGCGCGGACTGCTTCACGCACGAGTTTCGTGTGCCGCCGACCGGCAAGTCCGATCTGCGTGACGGCGAAGTGCCGGTCACGCGCGACGGTTGTCTGCCGGATATCCTCGCGACGCGCGCGATCGAGGACATCGCTCATTTCGCCGATTCCGCGCGGCCGTTCTTCATCAGCCTGCACTTCACGGCACCGCACTGGCCCTGGGAGGGCCCTGAAGACCGGCACTACACCGACGACGTGGGCAGCGCGGGCGTGAAGTCGACCGGGCTCGCCGAGCGCTACTGATTCCCTGAGAGCGCGTCGGCAAGGCTGCGCCAGGAGAAGGGCTCGTCCTGCCGGTACGAGATCCCGTGCTCCGCCATCTCGTCGATCAGACGATCGTGGCGGACCGCCGTGGCGCTCGCCATCACGGGATCGAGGCCGATGTCGGCCAGCGTCCGGGCCACTTCCCGCATCTCGGCGGCGCGCCGCCGTCCGTGCTCCGCCACGCGGCTGATGAGATAGTCCGGGAGCTGCGCCTCCCAGCCCATGTGCGGAAAGGTCTTCTGAAGCGAGGCGAGCACCTCTTTCTCCGCACCGAAGCGGCGTGCGGCGAACATCGACTCGAGTGTGAGCGCTTCGAGTCCCTTGATGACGATGCTGCGGCACATCTTGATGGCCGAGGCGACGCCGATGCGGTCGCTCACGGCCGTGGCATTCATGCCGAGCGCACGCAGCGCCGCGGCGAGCGGTTCGGCTTTCGCGCCGCCGAACAGCATCGGCACGGCGATTCTGTGCGGCGGCACCGGCGCCATCACGGCGGACTCCACATAGTCGGCTCCGCCCGCCTCCACGGCCTCCGCGTTCGCTCGCTTGGTCGCCGGAGCGACGGAGTTGATGTCGAGATAGATCTGACCCTTGCGCATGAGCGGTCCTGCCGCTCGCGCGACATCCGCCGCGGACTGCGCGGTCACCGCCGAGAGCACGAGATCCGCGCCCTCGATCGCAGCGGCGAGTGAATCCTTCGCACGGACGCCCGCACGCTCCGCCTTCGCGAGCATCGCGGGGCGCGACGCCTGCGAATCGAGGAGGATGTCGTAGGTCGTGACCTCGACGCCCTGCTTCGCGAGGTCCTCGCCGAAGATGCCGCCTGCCTCACCGAAGCCGATGATCGCGATGCGCCGCAGGGTGATCTCTCCGCTCATGACGTTCCTCTCGAGCTCGAATGCACTCGTCTTGCCCGCTCATTGTGCCGTCGTGCCTGCGCCGAGCCAGCGCAGCAGGGCCTCGTTGACGGCCTCGGGCCGCTCCAGCGTGCACATGTGACCGCAGTCCGGGATCGCGACCAGCGTGCTTCCCGGAATGAGACCGGCGATCTCCCGGTGCTGCGCGTACGGCGACCAGGCGTCCTCGCGTCCGCACAGCACCAGCGTCGGACAGCGGATCTGCGGCAGCAGTGACACCGCATCGGGCCGCCCGAGCAGCGCCCGGATCTGCGCCTCGAAGATCTCGGGCGTCTTGCGCGCGATCATGTCGAGGATCGGATCGATCAGCGCGCGGTCCTGGAGGCGGCTCGGGTGGATCATGCCCTGGAGCCACTGCCACCCCATGGCGCGCATGCCCTCGCGGCGCGCCATCTCGAGAAGGCGCATGCGGCCGGCACGCTCGCGCTCGCCTGCCTCACCGGCAGGCAGTCCGCGATGGCCCGTGTCGAGGAGAGCGAGCGCGCTCACCCGCTCCGGCGCGCGGCGCACGACCTCGAGCGCCACGCGCCCACCCATCGAGTGACCGGCCAGCGCAAAGCGCGGAGGCGCACGGTCGAGAATCGCCTCCGCCATTCCCCCGAGCGAATCGATCCGCCCGTGGTCAGCGATCTGCACCTCGAGGAAGTTCCGGAAAGCCTCCCGCTGCGGGATCCAGACCGTCTCGTCGCAAAGCAGTCCGGGGACGAGAACGAGCGCGTCGTGCGCGATCTCCTGCGTCATTCCCTGAAGGCCTCGACCGGGATCAGGATCCGCACTTCATCGCCCACGGCTGGAAGCCCGGTCTTCATGCCGAACTCGGAACGCCGGATGGTGGCGCTCACGTCCGCTCCGCACACCTGCCGCTTGTTCATCGGATTCGTCCCGCACCGGAAGTTCTCGACGCTGAGCTTCACCGGCCGGCTGACACCGAGGAGCGTCAGAGTGCCTTCGGCGCCGACGAGCTTCTCGCCTTCGAACAGCAGCCGGTCGGACTTGAAGGTGATCGTCGGATACTTCGCGACGTTGAAGTAGTCCGGCGACTTCATGTGCTCGTCCCAGTCGTCCAGGCCCATGTCGATCGATGCGGCGTCGATCTCGACCTCGATGCTGCCCTTGCGGGCCGGCACATCCACGACGATCTTCCCGCTCGTCCTGTTGAAGCGGCCGCGCTGCGTCGAGAAACCGAGGTGGTTCACCTCGAACACGGGCCACGTATGGCGCGAATCGATGACGTAGGTGTCCGCCGCCAGCAGCTGAGCGCTGGCGAAAAGCGCAAGCAAGGCGAATATCGGTCGGTTCATGGGGCCTCCGTCCCGGTTGCGGCCGTGCGCTCCGCGCGGCCGGGAAAAGAGCGTGTTTTTACAACGAACCCGCGCTCGAAGAAAGGATACCGGCAGAGCGCAGGATCTGCGGAATGTGCTCTTCCCAGCCGAGCGTCATCAGATGCACGCCCGCACAGAGCGGCCGGACGGTGCGCACGATGCGCGCGGCGATCTCGATTCCCCGGGCGGCCTCCTGCCCTTCATCCGCCGCGGTCTGCATCTCCGTAAAGAGCGCCTCCGGCACGTGCACGCCCGGCACGTTGGCATTGAGCCAGGCGGCCATCTTTGCGGACTTGAGAGGGATGACGCCCGCGAGCACGGCCACGCCGTCCGCGCGCAGCGCCTCGAGGAAGCGCTCGAGCGGGGATGCCTCGTAGATCGCCTGCGTCTGAAGGAACTGCGCGCCGGCTTCGATCTTGCGGCGGGTGTTCTCCACTTCCGCCGCCAGGTCGGCTGCGCCCGGATTGGCCGTCGCACCGAGGAAGAGCTCGGGAGCACCCCTCAGGGGATTGCCCGCCAGGTCGTGCCCCTGCATCAGTCCCCGCGCGGCTTCGAGCATCCCGGCAGCCGTCAGGTCGAAGACACCCCTGGCGTCGGGGTGGTCGCCCTTCTGCGGCGGATCACCGCCCATGAACACCAGATTGCGGATGCCGAGAACCGATGCGCCCAGGATGTCCGCCTGGATCGCGATGCGGTTCCGGTCGCGGGCCGTGATCTGCACGATCGGCTCGATGCCCCGCTCGAGGAGGAGCCTCCCGACCGACTTGGGCTCGACGGTCATGCGCGCACGCGGCGAGTCCGTCAGGTTGATGGCATCGACGTGTCCGCGCAGGCTCTCGGCGCGCGAGAGCAGCTCACCGAGATCGGTGCCCTTCGGCGGCGTGAGCTCCGTCGTCACGACGAAGCGTCCCGCGCGGATCTTCTCTTCGAGCGTCACCGTTCAGGCTCTCTCGCGGCGTGCACTGACGCGCTTCGTTCGCATTGCACGTGGCGTGCCCGCCGGTGCACCGGTGAAGCGCGGCGGCCTGCGGGCCCGGACCGCCGCGAGCCCTTCCCGGGCGTCGGCCAGGCGGAAGCCGAGGAATTCGAGCGCGAGCGAGGTATCGAAGTGCGGGCCCGCAACTCGCAGCCAGCCGTTGAGCGCACGCTTCGTCCACTGCACGGCACTGGCCGAACCTGCCGCGAGACGGCGCGCGACATCGAGCGCGGTCGGATACACGTCGTCGTCGTCGACGCACATTGCCACGAGCCCGATGCGCTCGGCGAGCTCTCCCGTGACCGGCTCGTTGAGCAGCAGGTGGTAGCGTGCGCGCGCGAGACCGCAGAGCAGCGGCCAGATCAGCACCGCGTGATCTCCCGCCGCCACGCCGAGCCGCGTATGACCGTCGATGAGCCGAGCGCTGCGCCCTGCGATCGCGATATCGGCGAGCAGCGCCACCGCGAGCCCGGCGCCTACGGCGCTGCCGCGAATGGCGGAGACGACGGGCTTCGAGCAGTCGACCAGGTTGTAGACGAGATCGCTCGCGTCCTTCCACACGCGAACGAGCGTGGCCTCGTCCACGATCATGCGTTCGATCATCTCGAAGTCGCCGCCTGCCGAGAAATGCTCGCCGGCGCCTCGCACCAGGACCGCGCGCACTGCAGGGTCCGCGTCGATCTCCCGCCACACGAGCGCGAGCTCGCGATGCATGGCTTCGTCGGCGGCGTTGCGCCGCTCGGGGCGCGAGATCACGACCTCGAGGATCGCGTCCTCGGGCGAGCGGAATTCGAGAGCCGGAAACCGCTTGGCGTAGCGGGATGCGACGACGCGCCGTGCCGTTTCAGTCCTGCGCATCGGGAATCGCCTTCTCGCTCACCATCGTCAGCACGTCGTAGGTCGCCACGCATTCGTCGAGCTGGTTGCGGATCTCCGCGTCCCAGCGCACTTCGCCGTAGCCCTTCTCACGCCGCAGCGTCTTCTCCTTGCACGTGAGCCGCACGCGGATGCGATCGCCGGGCTTCACGGGCTTGAGGAAGCGCAGACCGTCGATCCCGTAGTTCGCGAGCACGGGACCGTATGCAGGATCGACGAAGAGACCCGCCGCGGCGGAAACGAGGAAATAGCCATGTGCCACGCGGCCGCCGAACAGCGGATTGCGCCGCGCCTGCTCCTCGTCCATGTGGGCATGGAAGCGGTCGCCGGTGAGCTCGGCGAAACGCTCGATGTCTTCGATCGTGATCTCGCGTTCGCTGCTCCACAGCGTGTCGCCCACGCGCAGCTCGCCGAAGGGCTTGCGGAATGGATGCGCACCGGGATCGAGCTCGGGCGCACCGCGCACCCAGCGGCCCGTCACTGCAGTGATGGTGGCAGGGCTCCCCTGCACCGCCGTGCGCTGCATGTAGTGCAGCACGCCGCGAATGCCTCCGAGCTCCTCGCCTCCTCCGGCGCGACCGGGACCGCCGTGCACCAGATGCGGCAGCGGCGAGCCGTGACCCGTCGACTCCTTCGCGCAGTGGCGATCGACGACGAGCACGCGACCGTGCCAGGGCGAGAGACCGAGCACCAGGCGCGCCGCCACCGCGCTGTCCGCGGTGAACACCGAACCTACCAGGCTGCCTTCGCCGCGCCGCGCGAGCGCGATGGCTTCGTCGAGATCGCCATAGGGCACGACGGTGCTCACGGGCCCGAAAGCTTCGACCTCGTGCACCGCGTGTGCGGCTCTCGGATCTCTGCACCAGAGCAGGGTCGGCGGAACGAACGCTCCGCGTTCCGCATCGGCGCCGACCGGTGAGAACGCCGCAGGATTGCCGCCGTGAACGATCTCCGCTTCGCGCGCAAGACGTGCGAGCTGCTCCATGACCTCGCGCCTCTGGCCAAGAGACGCGACCGGTCCCATCTTCACCTGCTCGAGGCGCGGATCTCCGACGACGATCCGCTCGAGCTGCGTCCGCAGGGCATCGACCACCTGCGCGGCACAGTCGCCAGGCACGATCGCACGGCGGATCGCCGTGCACTTCTGCCCGGCCTTCACCGTCATCTCGCGCACGACCTCGCGCACGAAGAGATCGAACTCCGGCGTGCCGGGCTTCGCGTCGGGGCCGAGAATGCAGGCATTGAGCGAATCCGTTTCCGCAGTGAAACGGACGGCATGCTCGACGATCGCCGGTCGGCTGCGCAGGCTCCGTGCCGTGCGCGCGGAACCCGTGAACGCGACCACGTCCTGACTGCGCAGGTGATCGAGCAGATCGCCGCTTCCGCCGCAGATGAGCTGCACGGCGCCTTCCGGCAGGATTCCCGACTCGATGATGAGCCGGAAAGCGCGCTCGGCGAGATAGGCGGTCGCAGTCGCCGGCTTGACGATCGCCGGCACGCCGGCGAGCAGCGTCGGCGCGAGCTTCTCCAGCATGCCCCAGACGGGGAAGTTGAAGGCATTGATGTGGACGGCCGCGCCTTCGAGCGGCACGCAGATGTGCTGTCCGACGAAGCTGCCCGACTTCGACAGCGATTCCACCGCGCCGTCGACGAACAGGCGGCTGTCCGGCAGCTCGCGCACGCCCTTGCTGGCATAGGTGAACAGCGTGCCGATACCGCCGTCGATGTCGATCCACGAATCGCCGCGCGTCGCGCCCGTGGCGTATGAGAGCGCGTACAGATCCTCCTTGCGCTCGCTCAGGTGCTTCGCGAGCCGGCGCAGGAGCCCTGCACGCTCGTGGAACGTGAGACGCCGAAGTGCCGGTCCGCCCACGGTACGCGCGTGCTCGAGCACGGCGCGGAAGTCGATGCCGTCGGTCGACGCCCGGGCGATCACCTGCCCCGTCGTCGCATCGCGCAGCGCGACGCCTTCGCCGTTCCCCGCGCGCCACTGTCCCTGAATGTAACTCTGAAGCTGCATGGATTGAGTCTCCTCGCTCAATCGGCGGCGTCCGCTGCGCGACGCCAGGCGCCGAAGGTCTTTCCTTCGGCGGCGAGTCGCACGAGGAGCGGCGCGGGCTGCCAGTAGCGTTCGCCCTGCTCCCGCGCGAAGCGGCGGATGCCGTCGAGCACGGTCGTGAGGCCGAGCCGGTCGGCATGGAACATCGGCCCGCCGCGCGTACGCGGGAACCCGTACCCGTTGCACCAGATGACGTCGATGTCGGCCGCGGTGGATGCGATGCCTTCCTCGAGGATCCGCGCGCCTTCGTTGATGAGCGCGTAGATGCAGCGCTCGACGATCTCCGCGTCGCTCACCTCACGCTGAGCGACGCCGAGCCGCGCGGCTTCCGCCCGGATGAGCTCGCGCACCTCCGGATCGGGACGCCGCTCGCGCTTTTCGCCCTCGTAGAGATACACGCCGCGGCCCGTCTTCCGCCCGTAGCGGCCGAGCTCGGCGAGCAGGTCGAACACGCGGAAGTAACGCGGATCGTCGGGCAGATCGCGGCGCTCACGCCGTACCCGGTAGCCGACGTCGAGCCCGGCGAGATCGCCGACCGCGTTCGGTCCCATCGCCATGCCCCATTCCTCGAGCACGGCGTCGATCCGCTCGGGAGGCACTCCCTCGAGCATCATGAGCTGATTCTCGCGGCCGTAGGCGTACAGCATGCGATTGCCCACGAAGCCGAAGCAGTTGCCGACGACGACGCCGAGCTTTCCGATACGCTTGCCGACGGCAAGCGCGGTGGCGAGGGAGTCGGGCGACGTTGCGCGGCCGCGGACGATTTCGAGCAATCGCATGACGTGTGCCGGCGAGAAGAAGTGCATGCCGAGCACGTCCTGCGGACGCCTCGTTGCCGACGCGATCGCATCCACGTCGAGCGTGGAGGTGTTCGTCGCCAGCACCGTACCCGGCCTGCAGATTCCGTCGAGCTGCCGGAACACCTCCTGCTTGAGCGCGAGATTCTCGTAAACCGCCTCGATCACGAGATCCGCATCGCGTGCAGCGTCGAGATTCCGTGCAGTCGTAACGCGCTCCAGGACGGCGGCGGCGCCTCCTTCATCGAGCCGACCGCGCTTCGCGGCGCTTTCGACCGCCGAGCGCAGCCGCGCCATGCCCGACTCCAGCGCGCCCTGCTCCCGATCGACGAGCGCCAGCTGCAGTCCGTGCATCGCACAGGCCGCAGCGATGCCGGAGCCCATGGTGCCCGCGCCTACGACGCACACCGATCGGACTTCGCGGGGTGATCCGCCGCCCGACCGGGACGCGCTCCTCTCGGCAAAGAACAGATGCCGGAGCGCGGCCGATTCATCTGAAGCGCGGCACTCCTCGAACAGCTGTCGCGAGAGCGCGAGCCCTTCCTCGAACGCGAGCGAACGAGCCGCCTCTACGCACTGGACGATACGGTCGACGGCTGCCGAGCGGCGGGCGGAACGCGGAAGCGATCGACGGAACTCCGCGAAGAATTTCTCGTCCGGAAGCGGTTCCGGCAGAGGCTTCTCTCTGACACGCCGCGGAGGCGCCCCCTGCGCGACGAGCTCACGGGCATACTCCATCGCGCCCGCGAGCGGATCGCCTTCAGGAAGCGGGCGGTCCACGAGGCCGAGGGCGAGCGCCTCCTCGCGGCCGATCGGCTCGCCGGATACCATCATCTCGAGCGCACGCTTCGCGCCGATGAGGCGCGGCAGGCGCTGCGTACCGCCGGCACCCGGCAGCAACCCCAGCTTCACCTCCGGCAGGCCCAGTCTTGCGTCAGGTGTGGCGCACCGATAGTGGCAGGCGAGCGCCGTCTCGAGACCCCCGCCGAGCACCGCACCGTGCAGTGCCGCGACGACGGGCTTGCTGCACGACTCGAGTCGCATGAGCACGTCGTTGAGGAGCGGCGCACGCGGCGTCTGCTCGAGCTCGCGGATGTCCGCGCCGGCGATGAAGTTCTTTCCCGCGCCATGCACCACGATCGCCGCGATCCCGCGATCCGCATCCGCTTCGAGAATCGCACCGAGGAGCCCCGCCCGCACGGGATGCGAGAGCGCATTGACCGGAGGATGATCGACGACGATCACGGCGATCGGTCCGTGACGCTCGAGTCTCACCGGCTCCATGACGCGTGCCTCGTCGCTCACGGCAGCATGCTCCCGTCTTCGCTGCATCGTCAGACGCGTTCGAGAATCATCGCGATGCCCTGCCCGACACCGATGCACATCGCGCAGAGCGCGTAGCGGCCGCGAATCTCGTGCAGCTGATTGACTGCGGTCATGGCGAGCCGCGCGCCGCTCGCGCCGAGCGGGTGCCCGACCGCGATCGCGCCGCCGTTGGGATTCACGTGCTCGGCGTCGTCCGGCAGCCCCAGCTCGCGCAGCACCGCGAGCACCTGGGCCGCGAACGCTTCGTTGATCTCGATGACGTCCATCTCCTCGAGCCGTCGCCCCGCGAGCTCGAGCACCTTGCGCGTCGCCGGAACCGGACCGATGCCCATGATGCGCGGAGGCACGCCGGCCGTGGCCGTCGCAACGATGCGGGCGCGAGGCTCGAGACCATGGCGCCGCGCGGCCTCCTCGCTCGCGACGAGCAGCGCCCCGCTCCCGTCGTTGATGCCGGATGAGTTACCCGCCGTCACCGATCCGTCCGGTTTCACGACACCCTTGAGCCGCGCGAGCGCTTCGAGCGTCGTATCCGGGCGCGGGTGCTCGTCCTCCGCGACGAACGTCGGCTCCTGTTTCGGGCGGCGGATCTCCACGGGAACGATCTCGCGCGCGATGCGTCCTGCAGCGCGCGCCTTCGCGTAGCGCTGCTGACTGCGCAGCGCGTACGCGTCCTGATCCTCACGCGAGATGCCGCGCTCGGCGACGAGGTTCTCCGCCGTCTGCGCCATGGAATCGAGCCCGATCAGCTCCTGAAGGCGCGGATTGACGAAACGCCAGCCGAGCGTCGTGTCCTCGAACTTCGCGGCGCGAGAAAAGGCCGTATCCGCCTTGGCGAGCACGAACGGCGCACGCGTCATGCTCTCCACGCCGCCCGCGATCGCGAGCTCCGCTTCGCCCGTGCGGATCGCCCGTGCCGCGAGATTCACGGCATCGAGCCCCGAGCCGCACAGACGGTTGATGGTCGCCGCGGGCACGGACTGCGGCAGCCCGGCAAGGAGCACCGCCATGCGTGCGACGTTCCGGTTGTCCTCTCCTGCCTGATTGGCACAGCCGAGATACACCTCGTCGAGCCGCTCCCAGTCGACGCGGCGATTGCGTTCGGCGAGCGCACGCAGCGGAATGGCGGCGAGATCGTCCGCCCGCACGGAAGCGAGCACGCCTCCGTAGCGGCCGAACGGCGTTCGTATGCCGTCGCAGATGAAGGCTTCGCGCATGGTGCTCCTCACGCCTGCTCAGCGGCCTGTGAAGTTCGGGGAACGCTTCTCCAGGAAGGCTGCGACGCCTTCGGCGTAGTCGGCCGTCCTTCCGAGCTCGCGCTGCAGATCGCGCTCGACGTCGAGCTGCTGCTCGAGCGTGCGGCTCCAGCTCTCGCGGATCGCCTGCTTCGTTCGTGCCAGTCCTCGCGTCGGCGCAGCCGCGAAGCGGCGCGCGAGCTCCTCGACGGTCGGAACGAGCTGATCGTCCTCCACGCAGCGCCAGATGAGACCCCACTGCTCGGCCTGCTCCGCCGTGAGCTTCTCTCCGAGCAGCGCGAGCCCGAGGGCGCGCGCGGTACCCACGAGGCGCGGCAGGAACCAGGTGCCGCCGGAGTCGGGTACGAGCCCCAGCTTCGCGAAGGCCTGAACGAAGCTCGCCGAGCGCGCGGCGATCACGAGGTCGCAGGCCAGCGCGATGTTGGCACCGGCGCCTGCGGCGACACCGTTCACCGCCGCAATTACCGGCATCGGCAGGTCCTGCAGCGCGAGCACCAGGGGCTTGTAGTACTTCTCGATCGACTCGCCGAGGTCGATGCCTTCTCCGCCCGGTGCAACCGCACGGTCGCCGAGATCCTGGCCCGCACAGAACCCTCTTCCGGCACCGGTCAGCACGAGCACACGTGCCTCGGGATCGTTCCGGACGCGTGTGAGCGCATCCCGCACCTCCTCGTGCATCTGCACCGTGAAGCTGTTGAGGCGCTCCGGGCGGTTCAGGGTCAGCCGGGCGATACCCGACTCGCGCCCGAAGAGGATCGTGCGGTAGTCCATGGCTCACCTCTCGTCGTAATCGAGCTCGATGCGAGGTGTCTTCGCACGCGACTGGCACGCGAGGATGAAGCCGCGCTCGAGCTCCCAGTCCTCGAGTGCGTAGTTCTCCGCCATCTCCACCTCGCCGCTCACCAGCCGCGTGCGGCACGTGGAGCACACACCCGCGCGGCAGGAGTACGGCAGATCGAGGCCTGCGTTCGCCGCGGCGTCCAGGATCGTCTCCTCGCCCGTACGCATCGTGAAGGTGCGTCGCCGGCCGTCCATCGTCACGACCACCTCGGTCAGCCCCTCGGCGACCTGTGCCGCGGGCTCGCCGTGCGCATCCGTCTCGGCAGCAGTCGCGGCCGTGAAATGCTCCGAATGAACGCGCGTCGGATCGACACCGAGCTCGCGCAGCGTGCCGCCCACCTCGCCGATCATCGTCCCGGGACCGCAGACGAAGAACTCGCGCACCTTCGGGGGCTCGAACAGCCGCCCGGCGAACGCCCTGACCTTCTGCGCATCGATCCGTCCGTTGAAGAGCTCGACGTCCTGCGGCTCGCGGCTCATCACGAAATGCAGCGCGAGGCGGTCGAGATGACGGTTCTTGAGCGCGAGTATCTCCTCGAGAAACATCGTGCGCGCGGCGCTGCGGTTGCCGTAGAAGAGCATCACGTGCGCTCCGGCGCACCGATCGAGAAGCGTGCGGGCGATCGCCAGCACCGGTGTGATGCCGCAGCCGGCTGCGAATGCCACGTAGAGCCCCGGCTCGATTGCCCTCGGTCCGAAGCTGCCGTTCGGCGGCATGACCTCCAGCGTATCGCCGGCACGCACCCGTTCCGCGATGTGGCGCGACAGCATCCCATGCGCATGCACGCGCACACCGATGCGGAGCGGCAGCTCCCCGGCCGCGCTGACGAGCGAGTAGGTGCGACGGACCTCCTGACCGTCGATGTGCGCACGAACGACGATGTGCTGCCCCGCGCGCGGGCGGAACACTTCGTGCAGCGCCTGCGGCACCGCGAGCGTAACGCTCACCGCGTCCTCTGCGTTCGGCTGCACGGCTGCGACTTCGAGGGGATGGAACTTCAGCATGCCGTCAGATGCACTTGAAGTAATCGAAGGGTTCGAGACAGCTCGTGCAGCGGTAGTGCGCCTTGCACGGCGTGGAGCCGAACTCGCTCACGCGCTCGGTCTGCGTGCTGCCGCAGCGGGGGCACGCGACGGCCGCGGATCCCAGCAATGCACGCGGGCTCGAGACGCTGTCCGCCGGCGGTGCGATGCCGAACTCGCGAAGCTTCCGTCGTCCTTCCTCGGTGATCCAGTCGCTGGTCCACGGCGGCGAGAGAACTTCCCGGATCACGGCATCCGCGTGGCCGGCCTTTGCGAGCACGTCACGCACCGACGCACGGATCACGTCCGTCGCCGGGCAGCCCGAGTAGGTCGGCGTGAGACCGACCTCGACCCTTCCATCCTCGCGCAGAGCGACATACCGCACGATGCCGAGTTCCACGATGGAGAGGACGGGGATCTCCGGATCGTGAACGCTCTCGAGCAGCCGCCACACCTCGCTGGGCCGCCTCACGGGGCCGGTCCCGGTGCGGACGGTGCTCGAGGCGTTCATGACCGCTTCACCACCTTGCCCCGGGATACGCACGCTGCAGGAACTGCATCTCGGCGAGGAGATACCCGAGATGCTCGCTGTGCACGCCCTGCTTCCCGAACCACGCATAGGGCACGTCGGCGGGACGCTGCAGCGTCGCTTCACGAAGCACTTCGTCGATGCGGGCGTTCCAGCGCGGCGCGAGCTCCTCGAGCGGCGGCGCGATGCCGCGCGACGCGAGCAGTGCGTCGATTTCGTCGGCAGTGACGAGCTCGACCGTGAACGGCCAGAGCTCATCGAGCGCGGTCTGCACGCGCCGATGACTCTCCTCGGTACCGTCGCCGAGGCGCACGGTCCAGCCGGCGCTGTAGCGCAGGTGATAGCGCGTTTCCTTCACGGCCTTCGCGGCGATCTCCGCGAGGCGCCGGTCGGTGGAAGCGCACAGCGCTTCGTAGACCTCGAGCTGCCACGCGTCGACGAGGAGCTGCCGCACGATGGTGCGGCCGAAGTCTCCGTTCGGCTGCTCGACGAGCGTGAGATTGAAGAAATCGGATCCGTCGCGCAGGAAGGCCAGCGCATCCTCGTCGCGGCCGCGGCCTTCGATCTCTCCCGCATACGTGAGCAGCAGGCGCGCCTGCCCGATGAGATCGAGGGCGATGTTCGCAAGGCCCAGATCCTCTTCCAGCGCCGGCGCATGCCCGATCCACTCGCCGAGGCGTTGCCCCAGCACGAGACTCGTGTCGCCGAGCCGCAGCACATAGCGCAGCAGCGCCGCGCGCACCGGATCCGCCGCGCCTTCCACCGTTGCCGCCGTCCGTGTCACAGGTTCTTCACCTCGTCCGGAATCGCGTAGAACGTGGGATGGCGGTAGACCTTGTCCTGCGCGGGATCGAAGAGCGCGTCGGCTTCCTCGGGATCGGACGCGACGATCTGCGCCGAAGGCACGACCCAGATGCTCACGCCTTCCTGGCGCCGCGTATAGACGTCACGCGCATGTTCGATGGCCATGCGCGCGTCCGCGGCGTGAACGCTCCCGACGTGCTTGTGCTCGAGACCCGCCCTGGGGCGCACGAACACTTCGAAGAGCGGCCATTCGACGTTCGACGTCATACGGAGCCTCCTCAGGCGGCCTGCACACCGCGTTGCCCGCGCTTCCCGGCATGCGCGATCGCCGCTTCCCGTACCCACGCGCCTTCTTCCCAGGCACGACGTCGCGCCTCGAGGCGCTCACGGTTGCACGGACCGTGACCCGCGAGCACGCGCTCGAACTCTCCCCAGTCGATGGGCCCGAAGCGGTAGTGCTGCGTCTCCTCGTCCCAGCGAAGCTCGGGATCCGGAATCTTCAGTCCGAGGTACTCGGCCTGCGGCACGGTGACGTCGACGAACTTCTGGCGCAGCTCGTCGTTCGTGAAGCGCTTGATCTTCCAGCGCATCGACTGCGCGGTGTGCTTCGACTGCGCATCCGGCGGACCGAACATCATGAGCGCCGGCCACCACCAGCGGTCGAGCGCGTCCTGCGCCATGCGCTTCTGCTCGGGAGTGCCGCGCGCGAGCGTGAGCATGATCTCGAAGCCCTGACGCTGATGAAAGCTCTCCTCCCTGCAGATGCGCACCATCGCGCGCGCATAGGGGCCATAGGAGCAGCGGCAGAGCGGTATCTGGTTCATGATCGCCGCGCCGTCGACGAGCCAGCCGATGGCGCCGACGTCGGCCCACGTGAGCGTCGGATAGTTGAAGATGCTCGAGTACTTCGCCGCTCCCGAAAGGAGCTGCTGCATCATCTGATCGCGGGAGATGCCGAGCGTCTCCGCGGCGCTGTAGAGATACATGCCGTGGCCGCCCTCGTCCTGGACCTTCGCGATCAGCACGGCCTTGCGCCGGAGCGTGGGCGCGCGGGTGATCCAGTTGCCTTCGGGCAGCATGCCGATGACCTCGGAGTGGGCATGCTGCGAGATCTGGCGGATGAGCGTCCGCCGGTAGGCTTCCGGCATCCAGTCCTTGGGCTCGATCTTCTCCTCGGCGTCGATCTTCGCCTGGAAGCGTGCCTCGAGCGCGGCCGATTCGGCCGCGGAGTCGCCGAGGCAATCCTTACCCAGAGAGTCGAGGCCCTGCGTGTACACGCGAATCTCCTTTCCCCGGCCGGTCGGGGAGAATGTGACACAGAATTCTTCGATCGGCAATGAATTCTGTGTCACAATGCGCAGCGCCCGCAGATCCGCGACCAGCATGTCCGATCCACTCGCCGCGGCCACGCGCACGCTCGTTCGACGGTTCCGCGCGCAGCGTCCGCTGCGCGGCGGCTCGCTCATCATCACGATCTTCGGCGACGCCATCGCCCCGCGCGGCGGCGCCGTGACGCTCGGCGGGCTGATCCGTCTGGCTCGGCCTTTCGGCCTCACGGAGCGCCTCGTCCGCACCTCCGTCGCGCGGCTCGCTCAGGAGGGCTGGCTCGAGTCGCGCCGCAACGGCCGTCTCAGCGAGTACCGCCTCGCTCCCGGCGGGCGCGAGCGCTTCGCCGAAGCCACTCGCCGCATCTACGGCCCGAACCCCGCGCGCTGGGACGGACAGTGGACACTGCTCCTGCTGCCGCCGGACGCACCGGCGGCGCGTCGCGATCGTCTGCGTCGCGAGCTGCTCTGGCTGGGTTTCGGACAGGTGAGTCCTGGCGTGCTCATCCATCCGAGCCGTACGCCGGCCGAGACGCGCGGCCTGCTGTCCCAGCTCGGCGCCATCGCTCGCGACGTAACCGTCCTTTCCGCCTCGAGCGGCGATCCGTCCGAGGACTCGAGGCTCGCGCACGGCGGATGGGATCTCGCCGACCTGGGCAGGCGTTACCGCCGCTTCGTCGACGGCTTCCTGCCCGTGCGCGACGCGCTCGCGGCCTCGCAGAACGATCCGCCATGCGAAACGGCGTTCGTGATCCGGACGCTGCTCGTGCACGAGTACCGCAAGATCCATCTGCGCGACCCGCTGCTTCCCGCAGGGCTTCTTCCCGCGAACTGGATCGGCAACACCGCCTACGAGCTCTGCCGCGATCTCTACGGCCGGCTGTTCCACGCCGCCGAGGCTCATCTCACGGCCGAAGCGCAGACGCTCGAAGGTCCGCCGCCTCCCGCCTCTTCCGAGGCGCTGAGCCGCTTCGGCGGAATTCCGGAAGCGATGCGGGGTAGCGGCCACGTTACGACCAGCTCTCGAGCCGCTCGACGAACACCTGCATGAAGCGGTTCGCGCGGTGTCCGTCCATCACACGGTGATCGAGGGTGAGCGTCACGTAGCACCGCGGCCGGACGACGATGCGTTCCTCGCCGCTCTCCTCGATCACGACGGGCCGCCTCTCCAGCTTTCCGACGCCGAGGATCGCCGACTGCGGCTGAGGGATGACGATCGGCGCCGCGACGAGACTGCCGCTCACGCCGTGGTTCGAGATCGTGAACGTTCCGCCGCGCACGTCGGCGGGCGTGAGCCGCCCCGCGCGCGCCCGCGAGACGAGATCGTGCAGCGTCCGGGCGATGTCGGCGAGATCGCGCCGCTCGACGTTCTTCAGCACGGGAACCACGAGTCCGCCGTCGGCGAGCGCAGTTGCGACGCCGATGTTCACGTTCTCGAAGATCTCGAGCGCATCGTCGGTCCAGCGCGCATTCGCTTCCGGCACTTCGCGGATCGCATCGACGCAGGCCGCGACGAAGTACGCCGTGAGCGTCAGCGGCGCACCCTCTTTCGCGAGCGCCTCTCTGTGGCGCTCGCGATGCGCCAGCACTCGAGAGAGATCCGCCTCGAAGACCGTCGTGACGTGCGGCGCCGTGTGCAGCAGGCTCTCCACCATGCGCTGCGCGATCTGGCGCCGCGTGGCCGAATGCGGCACTCGGCGAATCCCCGTTTGCGCCGCGTCTCGCTCCGCGGAAGACGACAGATCGACGGCGCCGCCGGTACGCGCGATGCCGCTGTCCATGGCATCCGCGACACCCTGCTTCGCCTGCATTGCCGCGACATGCCGCATCACGTCCTCGGCGGTCACGCGTCCGCCCGCGCCTGTGCCCTGCACCCCGGACGGATCGAGCCCGTGCTCGGCGAGCAGGCGGCGAACCGCGGGACTGAGCGGCGGCCGCGCTCCGGCATCGGGTGACGAGGCATCGAGCGTGAGCCGCGGCATCGGTTGTGTGTCGCCCGGCGCGGCTTCCCGCGGAGCTTCCGCGACTTCCATGCGTCCGAGCAGCTCGCCCGGTGAGATTTCCTCGTCCTCGCGCTTGACGATCTCCCGCAAGACACCGCTCGCGGGCGAGGGAATCTCGACGGTCACCTTGTCCGTCTCGACCTCGATGAGCGGCTCGTTCTCGACGACGGCATCGCCGATGCCCTTCAGCCAGCGCAGGAGCTGCGAACGGGTACCTTCCGTCTGCTCGGCCGGCGCGCGGATTTCCACCATCGCTGACACGGTGCAGCGCCTCCCCTTCTCTGTCGACTGAGAGGTTTCAGAGCTCGGCGATGCGCCTGAACGCATCGGCGATCTGGCTCACGCCGGGCACGGCCGCATCGAGCAGCACGGGGCTGTGCGGGCTCGGAATGTCCGGCATGGCGAGCCGCTCGATGGGCGCATCGAGATCGAAGAAGGCTTCCTTCGCGAGCACCGCGGCGATCTCCGCGCCGAAGCCCGCCGTCAGATTGTCCTCGTGCACGATGACGCAGCGTCGCGTCTTTCGAACCGAGGCGAGCACGGCCTCGCGATCCCACGGAGAGAGCGTCCGCAGATCGATGAGCTCGACATCGACACCCGACTCGTCCGCAGCCCGCTCGCAGCGCTCGACCATCGCGCCCCAGCTCACCACGGTGAGCCGGCCGCCCTCGCGCAGGATGCGCGCCTTGCCGAAGGGGACGATGAAGTCGTCGCCCGGATAGGGCCGCCGGGCCCACGCGGCGTCGAGCATCGCGCGGTGCTCGAAGAAGATCGTCGGATCGTTGCCGCGCAGCGCGGCGCGCAGCAGTCCGACGGCGTCTTCCGCATTCGAAGGCATCGCCACCCGCCAGCCGATGCCGTGCACCCACGCGACTTCGTTGGTCTGGCTGTGCCACGGATCGCCGCACTTGAAGAAACCGCCCGGCATGCGCACGACGATCGGCGCGGCAAAGCGGTTGGCCGTGCGCCAGCGCATCGTTCCGCAGTCGTTGAGCTGCTCGGCTGCCGGGTCCGCGTACTTGCGGAACTGGATCTCGGGAACGGGCACGAGTCCCGCGAGCGCCATGCCGACCGCACGCCCGATGATGCCTTCCTCGGAAAGACTGGTGTCGAACACGCGTGCGGCGCCGAACTTCTCCTGCAGCCCCAGCGTCGCGGCGTGCACGCCGCCCTTGCGGCCGACGTCCTCTCCGAAGACGAGCACGCGGGGGTTCGTCGCGAGCTCGTGCTCCAGCGTCCGGCGGATTGCGGTCACCATGTTGATGCGCGGACCTTCGCTTCTCGGCTCCGTCACACCGGCGGGCGGCGTGTAGCCGTCCGCGAGCTGGCCGCCCTGCTGCTGCAGGTCGATGGTCCCATCCGGCCGCAGCTCGCTGAAGACATGGCGCTGCACCTGCGAAGGATCGGGCGCCGGCCGCCGCTCGACTTCCGCGAGCGCCTGCTCGACCTCGACCCGCGCTTCTTCCTCGAGCTTCGCCCACACCGCCTCGCTCAGCGTGCCCGGCACCAGCAGCTCGCGGAGCTTGCGCAGCGGATCGCGCGCCTGCTCCGCCGCGATCTCCTCGGGAGACTTGTAGGTCTGCGTGTCCTGACCCGAATGACCGGAGAGACGCGGCACGGAAAGCCGCAGGAGAGCCGGGCCCTCGCCCGCACGAACGCCGGCGACCGCCTGACGGATGAGAAGCGCGGCGGACCGGGGATCGCTGCCGTCGCCCTCGAGCACTTTCAGCCCGCGGAATGCGGAGAGATTTCGCGCGATGTTGCCGCCCGGCGTCTGCAGCTCGGACTTCACCGAGATGCCGTAGCCGTTGTCCTCGATGAAGAAGAGGATCGGAAGGCGCTGCGTCGCCGCGATGTTGATCGCCGCCCAGAACCCGTTCGTCGCCGTCGATGCGTCACCGCCGTGAGCGACTGCGATGCTGCCCGCGAAGCGACGATCGCGAAGCGTCGTTGCGCGGTACTGGATCGCCTGCGCCCAGCCCACCGCGGGCGTGTACTGCGCACCGACACCGCCGCAGGCGGGCAGCACGCTGGGTCCCGTGCGTCGCGGCAGATTGAAGACGACGCCGATGTCGCGTCCTTCGCTCACGCCCCCGACGCGCATCATCGTGGATGCGAGCGCCTGCTCCGGCGTGAGCCCGAGCGCGAGCATGAGCGGCCGCGAGCGGTAGTACACGCTCACGCCGTCGCGCTCGCCCGTGAGCTCGTGCCCGAGGAGCACCTGGGTCACTTCGTGACCCCGCGCAGAGAACTGATACAGCACCTTCCGCGCGGGAAGGAGCCGCGTCTCCTCGAGATCGTCGAGGGCGCGCGAGATCAACGCGTCGCGCACGACGCGCAGCCATGCGAAGGTTTCGACGTGTCCGTGCGCCGCGACGGACTCGGGTACTGCAGACATCCCGCCGCTCCGTGGGTCCACGGGACCGGTCTGATGCGATGCAGACAGCCTAGCGCCGATTCAGGAGCGGAACTCGCCAATCTCTGCTGCGCAAGAGCCGGTTGTTGGTGATAATCTCCAAACAACAGCGGTTTCGGGATGGAATTCACCATGCCTCTCGATCGCATCGACGCGAGGATCCTGGCCGAGCTGCAGCGTGACGGCCGGCGCGCCGTCGTCGATCTGGCTCAGGACGTCGGGCTCTCACCCACCCCCTGTGCACGGCGCATCCGCATGCTGGAGTCGAGCGGAGTGATCCAGGGCTACGCTGCGGTCGTGGACCCGGCGCGTCTCGGCCTCAAGGTGCAGGCATTCATCCAGGTGAAGCTCCAGCAGCACACCGACGAGATCGTCGCGCGCTTCGAGCGGGAGCTCGAAGCCCTCGAAGAAGTGACGGGCTGCTTCGCCACGACGGGCGAATACGACTTCATGCTGCAGGTCTTCGCCCAGGACCTCGAGTCACTGAGCGAGCTGGTGCTGAAGAAGCTGCTCAAGATCCCCGGCGTGCGCGACGTGCACTCGAGCATCGTGCTCGACACGGTGAAGCGCTCGGCACGGCTGCCGCTTTCGCACCTCTCCTGACGCCGTCTCTCAGGGGTGCTTCGGCAGGAGGACGATCTTGCCGATATGAGCGCCCGACTCCATGAGCTCGTGCGCGCGCCAGGCCTCCTCGAGCGGGAAACGCGCGTAGATCGGCGGGCAGAGTCTGCGCGTGCCGAAGAGAGGCCACACCCGCTCGCGCAGCGCCGCTGCGATCCTGCCCTTGTCCTGCACCGACTGGGGGCGCAGCACGGAAGCCATGAGCCTGATGCGCTTCGAGAGCAGGGGGCGCAGATCGATCTGTGCGCTCGCGCCGCCCATCGTCGCGATGAGCGCGATGCGTCCTTCCACGGCGGCCGCTGCGATGTTGCGCTGGACGTAATCGCCGCCGACGATGTCGAGAATGACGTCGGCGCCTCTGCCCTGCGTCGCCTCCCGCACCGCTTCGACGAAATCCTCTTCGCGGTAGTTGATCGCGCGGTCCGCGCCGAGCTCGACACAGGCAGCGCATTTCTCGGCGCTGCCGGCCGTCGTGAGCACGGTGGCGCCGAATGCCTTGCCGAGCAGGATCGCCGTCGTGCCGATGCCGCTCGAGCCGCCGTGCACCAGGAGCGTCTCGCGCGCGCGGAGGCCGGCTCGCTCGAAGACGTTGTGGTAGACGGTGAAGAACGTCTCGGGAAGTGCCGCGGCTTCCTCCACGCCGAGGCCTGCGGGGACCGGCAGACACTGCACCGCAGGCGCGACGACGTACTGTGCGTATCCGCCTCCCGCCACCAGCGCACACACACGCTCTCCGACCGCGGGCGACCGGACATCCGGCGCCGTGCGCACGACTTCGCCTGCGACCTCGAGCCCGGGAATGTCCGTCACGCCGGGTGGCGGCGGATAGTGTCCCCTGCGCTGAATGACGTCCGGTCTGTTCACCCCCGCGGCGAGAACCTTGATCAGCACTTCGCCGGCCGCCGGCGACGGTATCGGTCGCCGTGCGACTCGCAGCACTCGCGGCGGGCCGGGTGTCTCGATCTCGATCGCCTGCATGTCCTGAGCTTCGTACGACATTCCTCGCGGGACGTGAGTGGAATTGCCTGCGATCGTCCGGCGGCCGACTGATGCGATTCAGCGCGGATGCAGCCAGACGGGCAGGAACGTGTAGGGATCCGCAGCGGCGGACTCATCGTAGCGCACGCCGCTGCGCGCGAGCAGCTCCTGGAGCTTCCCCGCCTTGAACGCGTCGAAGACGTCCGTGCAGCCGCCGACGAACTGCCCGCCGACGAAGACCTGCGGGATCGTCATGAACGACGTGCGCGCCGTGAGCGCCGCGCGGATCTTGCCGCCGCGGTCGTCGGCCTGGTACTCGACCGAGTCGAGGTCGATCGAGCGGTACGGTATCCGGCAATGCGCGAAGAACCGGCGGACCGCCCAGCAGAACTCGCACCACTCGAGCGCGAACATCACCACGGGCTGCGAGCGATCCGACAGCACTTCCTCGACGAACGCCGCGGCTTCGGGCGTCACGGGTCTCGGTGCCTGCTGCGTCGGCGGCTTCTGCGGCACGTCGAAGCGGAAGTTGGGCGTCGAGCGTGCGATGTCGATCTCCTCTTCCGTCATCTCCGCCGGAATGTCCGCGAAGAGCGGCGTCGAGAGATAGCGCTCGCCGGTGTCGGGAAGCATGCACAGCACGACCGAGCCTTCGGGTGCAGACCGGCAGATCTTCAGTGCGCCGGCGAAAGTCGCGCCGCCGGTAATGCCGGTGAGAATGCCCTCCTTCTGCGCGAGCTCCCGCGAGCAGCGCATCGCGTCGGCGCCGTTGACCGGGACGATCTCGTCGACGAGTCCCATCGCCACCGCGTCTTCGGTGAGCTTCGGAATGAAGTCGGGGCTCCAGCCCTGCATGAGGTGCGGCCGGAAGCTCGGATGACTGACCGAAGGCGCGCCCTCTTCCACCCGTGGCTGCGGGATACCGCTTCCCAGAATCGGTGAATTGTCCGGCTCGCAGACGACGATGCGCGTCCCGGGGCGCTTCTCCCGCAGCACCCGGCCCACGCCCTTCAGCGTGCCTCCCGTGCCGTAGCCGGTGACCCAGTAATCGAGGCGCTCGCCTTCGAAGGCCTCGAGAATCTCGGGCGCGGTCGTGCGCGAATGCATGTTCGCATTGGCCTCGTTCTCGAACTGGCGGCACAGGAACCAGCCGTGCTTCTCGGCGAGCTCCTTTGCCTTCGCGAGCATGCCGCTGCCCTTGAGCGCCGCAGGTGTGAGCACCACCTTCGCGCCGAGGAAGCGCATGAGCTTCCGTCGTTCGATGCTGAAGTTCTCCGCCATGGTCACGACGAGCGGATAACCCTTGCGGGCGCAGACCATCGCGAGCCCGATACCCGTGTTGCCGCTCGTCGCCTCGACCACCGTCTGCCCGGGACGCAGTGCGCCCGTGCGCTCGGCTTCCTCGATGATGCCGAGGGCGAGACGGTCCTTGACCGAGCCCATGGGATTGAACGCTTCGAGCTTGGCGTACAGCTTGACGTGCGGCGGAGCGAGCCGGCCGATGCGGACGATGGGAGTGCGCCCGACGGTCTGCAGAATGTCCTCGAACTTCCCGGTCATGGGATCACCTCTCGGACGGGTGTATGGGCGCCAGGCGCACGATCATGCGCCTCACGGCCCTTGCGCGACAACCGCCGTGCGCAGCGGGACCATGCTGCCCCGCCGACGGCCCATGAAAGCGGCCGTGCTAAGATCGCCCGCGACGTCCATCGGTCCCGCCGGCAACTGCCGGCCATAGCACGAAGAAATGGGGGTACCGAAATGTCGATTACCGTCCGCTCCCTGCTGATCCTCGCGGCGGTCTCACTCGCCGCATGTGACGTCCAGATCCGCGACGAGACACCCGACCAGTACACCGCCAATCACGACATCGGTCTGTACGAAGTGAAGGCGACGGTGACCGATCGCGGTTTTCTGGTGTCGCCGACATCCGTATTCCTCTCGGCGATCTCGGGCGATCGCACGATCGAGCTCCAACCGGACCGCAGCCGCACCACCTGGAGCACGCTGATGTCCGTCCGGTGCCGCAGCAGCTTCCCGCTGCAGTTCCGCGCCGTCTGGACCGTGCAGAACGTTTCGACGCGGGGCAAGCTCGTACCGCCGCAGCCGCGTGAAATCCGGCTCATCGAACCGGAGTGGACGCGCGAGGCGAAACAGGACACTTCACAGCGCAGCCGCACGGGATGGACGACGGCCGTGCGCTATCGCGTGCAGACGGAGCCCAACGTGGAGATCACCGCCGCGCGCATCGAGCCGGTAAGCGACAGCCCCGAGGACGTCAAGGCGGCCGAGCCGCTGTCGGTGACGACCCAGCTGCCCGTGATGGCGACCTGCGGCGATCCCGTCGAGATCACCGTGCACTCGAAGGCGCAGCGCGCGTACGGCAACCTCGTCATCGAGACGACGCATCCGACCGTGAAGACCTGGCAGACGCGCGTCGAGTTCGCGCCGCTCTGAGCGGCGAACGCGCCGTCTGATGCACACGCTCAGTCGCCGAGCGCGTCTGCGACGCGCTCGGCGATGGCGAGCGACGCAGTGAGCCCCGGCGACTCGATACCATAGAGGTTCACGAGGCCGGGGATGCCGTGCTCCTTCGGTCCCTGGATCGAGAAGTCCCGGCTCGGCTCGTTCGGCGCGTGCAGCTTCGGGCGAATGCCGGCATACGCGGGCTGCAGCGCGCCGTCGGGCAGGCGCGGCCAGTATCGGCGGATCTCTGCGTAGAAGCGATCGGCGCGCCGCGGATCCACCGTGTAGTCGATGGAGTCGATCCATTCGACGTCCGGACCGAATCGCGCGCGCCCGGCGAGGTCGAGCGTCAGATGTACGCCGAGACCCGCCCGCTCGGGGATGGGATACACGAGGCGCGAGAACGGCGCCCTGCCCGAAAGCGAGAAATAGTTCCCCTTCGCGTAGTAGATGGGCGGCACGCTCTGCGGAGGCACCCCGTCGATCGTGCGTGCGACTGCCTGCGCGTTGAGACCCGCGCAGTTCACGACGCGCCGGGCGTGCAGTTCCATGGGCGCATCGCCGCCGATCTCGAGCACGATGGTGCCGGGGCTCACTCGCCCGTGGAGCACGGGTGCGCCGAGGGCTACCATGCCGCCCGCAGCCTCGAGATCCCCGCGCAGCGCGAGCATCAGACCGTGGCTGTCCACGATGCCGGTCGACGGTGACTCGAGCGCGGCCACGCAGCAGAGCTCCGGTTCGAGCGACCGCGCAGCGTCCGCTTCGAGCCAGCGGAGATCGTCGACACCGTTCGCTCGCGCGGCCTCGGCGATCGAGCGCAGCGCAGGCAGCTGTTCCTCTGAAGTGGCGACGATGAGCTTTCCACAGCGTCGATGCTCGACGCCGCGATCGGCGCAGTAGGCATAGAGCCTCCGCCTGCCCTCGACGCAGAGCACGGCCTTGAGCGAGCCGCGCGGATAATAGATGCCCGCGTGAATGACCTCGCTGTTGCGCGAGCTCGTGCCGGTGCCGATCGCACGCTCGGCCTCGACGACGATCGGCCCGAGCCCGCGCAGCGCGAGCGCACGCGCCACCGCGAGACCGACGACGCCCGCGCCGATGACGACGCACTCGACGTTCTCGCTCACGAGCGTGTCGCCGTCACCGTGCAGACCTCACGGTGCACCGGTTCATGCTTCGTAGCGCACCTGCGCTTCTCCTGTGCCCGCGTTGTCCGCAATGAACTCGAGCAGCGGACGCGCGAGCGACTCGTCGTCCGTGCCGAGGTGCAGCACCGTCGAAAGATGATTGTGACCGTGCAGATGCTCGAGCCGCGGGAAGCGCCCGCGATGACGCAGATGCGCCTCGAGGAGCCTCACGTTCTGCCGGAGGAAGTCGATACCGTCGAGCTCCGCAGTCACCATCATCAGGGGCACGGGACTGCCCGCGAGTGCCTCGAGGAAGGACGCCTCATCCGCGGCCTTCGGATCGGTGCCGAAATACGCTTCGAAGAAGACGTTCCGTTCCATCGTGCGGGTGTCGAACATCCCGGATACGAGGATGGCACCCGCCGGCCGCCAGCCGCTCGAGCCCGGAGGATGCGCGCGCGCCACGAACCCGCCGACGTGCACCGCTCCGGCGGACTGTCCCATGACGAAGATCCGCTGCGCATCGCCGCCGTAAGAGGCGATGTTCTCTCGCACCCAGTTCACGGCCGCCGCGACGTCATCGCTGCCCGAGGGCCAGCGGAAGGCAGGCGCGAGCCGGTACGTCATGGTCACCCCGACGATGCCGTGACGCGCGGCCCACAGGCCCACGTTGTCGTAGAAGGGGCTGCCGGGCGTCGACTTGTCGCCCATCACGAATCCGCCGCCGTGCACGAAGATGAGAACGGGCCGGTCCCTGCCGGCGTTCTCCGGCACGAAGACGTCGAGGCGATGACGGTCCGCCGTTCCGTATCGCAGATCGCGTTCGATCCGGATTCCCTCCGGGACATCGCGTGCATGCAGCGGCGCGTAGAGCGCTTGCGTCGCCGCGATGGAATCCGGAGTCACTTCCGTCCCGAGAGCCCGGAGCCTGGCGATGAGCTCCCCGCGGGATGCGACTGCCGCAGTCACGTCACGTGCTTCCCGCTCAGTCGTTGGTCTGTGCATCGCGTGCCTCCGGCAGAATCTCGAACAGTCTCTCGAGCGGACGGCACAGCCGCGCTCCGCGATCCGTGACGACGATCGGCCGATTGATGAGGATCGGATGCTTCAGCATGAAATCGATGAGCTGATCGTCGCTCCAGTGCGGTGAATCGAGGCCGAGCTCCGCGTACGGCGTGCCCTTCTCGCGCAGAATGTCCCGCGGCCGGGCATTCATTTTCCGCAGCAGATCGACGAGCGTGCTCCGGTCGGGCGGAGTCTTGAGGTACTCGATCACCTGCGGCTCGATGCCCGCCGCGCGGATGGCCGCGAGCGTCTTGCGCGAAGTGCCGCAGGCGGGATTGTGATAGATCGTCACACGTGGCGCAGCTTCCGCCATGAATGTCTTCCCGGGAAATGATTGAGGTTCCGCGACGGGCCAATCAGTAGCATGCGGCCGAGGCGGCCTCAAGAGAGGCTGCTCGTTCCCGAGCCGACCGGAATCCCCGCCGGCAGGGATGTCGCCGTTCACCGCCACGTGTCCGGCGAGCGATGCGATGGCGGTCGCAGTTCGGCCGGCTCGCAGTAGCGCATGAAATGCCGCGCACCATAATGCCCTCATCGGGGAATCGGACGCGCACGCGTGACACACGAGGAGTTCGAGTCACTCGTGAGACGGCTGGAGCGGGACGCCGCGGCCGAGCCGTCCGCGTATCGTCGCAGACTCACACTCCTCGCCCTGCTCGGCTACGCGTACGTTCTTGCGGTCCTGCTGCTCCTCGCGGGCGGCATCGGCGCCACGGTGTGGCTCGCGACGATCAGCGCCACCGCCCTGCTCCTCGTGAAGAAGTTCGGCTGGGCGCTGCTCGCACGGTTCTTCGACTGGTATGCCCCGCTATTCAGCGCATACTCCTTCGCGCAGGCGCGTCAGCAGGAGTTCGAAGCGGACAGGATCGCGGCAGAAGCGGCGGGTGCGCCCGCCGCAGCCGCTGCGCTCGTGCGGGTCAACGTGCTCGGCGGCTTCCTCGGCGAGAAGTTCTGGCCCGCCGTGTTCAAACGCGCAACGACCGACCCCGAGCCGGCGCTCGCGCCGTTCTCCATGCTGGGACGAGCGCTGCAGCAGCCCGGGCCGCGGGACGCCGCACAGCAATGGCTCGGACGCTCGCTCGCGCGCCGCACCGGTTACGACGACACGCATCCGTGCCTCGCCGATCGGCTGCAGGCACTGGGTATCGGGCCCTTCGTTCCGCCCGCCGTGGAAACGAACGCCGCAGAAGCGTTTCTCGGAAGCGCGGCACGACCGCTGACGCGCGAGCTCGACGAGCGCTGGCGCAGCGAGGTACGGAGCTGGTGGAGCGAGCGCCACAGGCAGGCGTGCGAGTGGCGCGCGCGGCTCGCGGAGCTCGAGCGGACTGCACCCGAAGCGCTCGAGCTCGATGCGCTGTGGGAGCGCGCGTGCCTCACGGAAGAGCTGGGATCGAGCGACGCCGCGCTCGAGCTGCTGACGCTCCTTCTCGAGCACGATCCGTTCCACGCGGGCGCGCACTTCCGCCGCGGCCGCCTGCTTCTCGAGCGCGAGGATGCTCGAGGCATCGAGGACCTGCAGGCGGCAGCGAAGCTCGACGCCTCGGCGGAAGAGGCTGCCTGCGCGCTCATCGCGGAGTATCACCGGCGCCATGGGCGCCACGACCTCGCGGAGCCTCTCGAGCGACGCTGCAGGGAGCTCGAGGAGCGTGCCGCCCTCCTCCGCCGCGAGCGCGAGACTGTCCGTGCCGGGGACGAGTTCGTCGAGCACGATCTCGAGCTCGCGACCGTGTCCGGCATTGCACATCGACTCGGCAAGCTCGGCGGGGTAAGGCGCGCGCTGCTCGTCCGCAAGCGACTCGACGATGGCGGGGAGCCGCTCTACGTGCTCGGCATCCTGTCGCACCGCCCCTGGTGGCGTCTCACGAGCGAATCGCGGGAGCAGGAGCTGATCGAGCGGGTGAGCCGGGAATGCGGAATGCCGGGCGAGACGCTGGTCGTCTCGCTGCGGCTCAACCCCGATCTGGTCGAGCCGCTCGCAGCGGTGCCCTACAGTCGGATCTACCCGCGCGGCTGACTCATCGGCTCTGCGGCCGCGCCGGTCGCAGCCGATGGAAACGCGGTGCCTGCATGTTCCGCCGGAACGCGTGAGTTCGAGCTATCATTCGCTGCCTCGTACGACCTCAGCCAGGCATCGACCGCATTTGTCCGAACGTTCTGATTCCACTGCCGGGCCGTCCGCGCACGCATCCGCGCTCTCGCCTCTGCGGCACCGGATGTTCCTTGCGATGTGGCTCGCAACCCTCGCTTCGCATCTCGGCAATTCGATCCAGGCGGTCGGAGCCTCCTGGCTCATGACCTCGATCGCGCCCTCTCCCGACATGGTCGCGCTGGTGCAGTCGGCGGCGACGCTGCCCATCGGTCTCTTCGCGCTGCTGGCGGGTGCCATCGCCGATCTCTACGACCGCCGGCTCGTGATGCTGGCGGCTCAGTCGGTGATGCTCATCGTGTGCGTCTGCCTCGCGGTTCTCGCATGGCGGTCGCTCGCCGGACCCCGGCTGCTGCTGGGGCTCACGTTCCTGCTCGGAACGGGCTTTTCGGTGTACGGTCCATCCCTGCAGGCGTCCATCGGCGAGCTCGTACCGCGCGCGGATCTTCCCGGAGCGGTGAGCCTCAACGTCCTCGGCCTCAACGTCGCGCGCAGCGTCGGCCCTGCGATCGGCGGCGGAATCGTCGCGCTCGGCGGACCGGCAGCCGCCTTCGCGTTCAGTGCCGTCGCCTATCTCGGCACGACGACAGTGCTCGCCAACTGGCGTCGGCGGCCGCCGCCGCGCGAGAAACCGCCCGAAGGCATCGCACGTGCGGTGCTCACGGGACTCACCTACGCACGCGGCGCGCCGGCGATCCGGACCGTGCTCCTGCGCACGATCGCATTCGGGCTTGGCGGCAGCGCCGCGTGGGCGCTCATGCCGCTCGTCGCGCGCGACCTCATCGGCGCCGGCGCGCTCGCCTTCGGTCTGCTGCTCGGCTCGCTCGGCTTCGGCGCCGTGATCGGCGCACTGCTCAATACGCGCCTGCGGCGGCACTTGAGCAACGAAGCGCTCGTGCGTGCCGCCGGAATCGTCTACGGTGCGGCGTGCATCGTGACGGCGTTCAGTCCCTGGCTGCCGCTCACGATGATCGTGCTCGTGATCGGCGGCGCCGGCTGGGTGCAGGCGCTGTCGACGTTCAACGTGGTCGTGCAGCTCTGGTCGCCGCGCTGGGTCGTGGGTCGCGCGCTGTCGATGTTCCAGACGGCGATCTTCGGCAGCATGGCGCTCGGGAGCTGGCTCTGGGGCCATTTTGCGGAAAGCTTCGGCATCGCGGCCGCGGTCGCGACGTCGGGCGCCGCGATGCTCGCCCTTCCCCTGCTCGGGCTCGTGCTGCGCATGCCGGCCGACGCGGTCGCGCAGCCGGAATCCTGAGAGCCCCGGACGGATGACGGCACTCTGGAACCGGTTGCGCGGGTCCGCTGCCTGCCTCCAGACTCATCTCGAAAGAAGGAGGCACGCGATGAAGAAGGCAGTGCTGGCCGCGCTGGCGGCCTCGTGGCTGGCGAACGCGGTTCATGCGCCGAGCGCGGAGGCGGCATCTGCGGATGCGGAAGATGCCGCGGCGCAGCCCGATCCGGCAGCCCACGCCTGGGCGGAGAAGAACCTGCGAGGCTGGCCGGTCGAAGCGCGCGCCCTGGCAGCGGTGCTGGTCACCCGCTACGGCGAGCCGGACGAACGCTCGTCGGATCGGATCGCCTGGTACGGCAAGGGACCATGGAAGCGCACGGTGCTCCACAGGCAGGGCATTCCGCACGACTTCCCCGGCAAACACCAGGACTTCCTGGAACAGACGATCGACTACCGTTTCCCGATCGATCGCCTGGACGAGCTCGCGGACTACAACGGCAGCATCGTCGCGCACCGCACCGCCGGCGAGCTCACGGTGCGCTGTGAGTCCGAGGAAGCGAACTTCCTCGCGGTCAATCTCGCGCACGAGCTGGCTCAGGGAACGATGAATATTGAACAGGTGAAGGGTCGCCACGCGCAGGTGATGCGCGGCGTGCAGCTCGGTACACGCGATCGCGAGGTCCGCGGGCTGAAGTTCACGGTCGCTCAGGGCGGGACTGCGGACCCGGGCGAGATCTCACCGCTGATGCGACATCTCGAGTACACCGAGATACCCGAGGAAGTACCCACGGTACCGGAGGGGCCGGGCGCGGACGGCGCGCCCGAGCAGCCCGGCACGGGAGTCGAACCCGGATCGCGCTGAGAGGTATAACATCGGGCCATCGGGTGCCATCCGAACGAGGTGCGACATGTCGACCCGATCCCGATGCGCTCTCGCGCTCAGCCTCGTCACCTTCGCCCTGCTCCCCGTCGCGAGCCCCGCCCAGGCGCCGGATCCCGAAAGCCTCGTGCAGGAGTTCGTCCGCGCGTGGAACGTTCACGACACCGACGCGCTCGGACGCCTGTTCACGCAGGACATGGAATGGATCACCGTCAACGGCACGTGGGAGAAAGGCGGTGCGCGGATCCAGGCGGAGATGAAGGAAGCGCACGAGACCTACTTCAAGAACACCACGCTCAAGGCGCTGCGAACGAGCGTCAGGCGGCTCCAGCCCGACGTCGCCGTGATCCACTACGTCTGGGAGCTCACCGGGCGCATCGACAGTCAGGGCAGAACGCGCGGACCGAGCAACGGCATCGTCACGGCGGTGCTGGTGCGGCAGGAGGACGGCTGGAGGATCGCTGCCGCGCAGAACACGTACACCCGGAGAGCCGACAAACCGGTCCGTTCGGCTCGCGCCGACGAGCGTCGGCGGCGCGACTGAAGGGACCGGTCGAACGGAACGGCGTGCTGCGTCGCGTGCCGCGGTTTCACGCCGCGTCCGTGCCGGTTTTCCACAGCTCGAAACAGCGGATGTGGAAATGCAGTGCCCGGGGCTGGCCGTCGACGATGGCCTCGACCTCGTAGTCGACTTCACCCGGTCCGATCTCGTTCCGGCACAGATCACAGGGCGCACCCTGACCCGGACCTCCCCACACCTGGAGCGAGTGAACGTCGCTCGGCGCCGGTACCGCTTCGTGCTTCGAGGAACAGGGTTTCAGATTCTTCGTCGGGCGGGCGGTTTTCCTGCTCATTCATTCTCCCGCAGCAGCAGCTGAGCCTGGACAGACCCCGGATGTCCATCGGCCATTCCAGTGCGCCGAAGCCGACTCACCTCGCTGTCGTGGATCACCGACAGCCCTGCTGTGCACGGCATTCGACCTGCAGCGGCAGGGCTCGAGATTCCGTGCGGTCGAGAACGGAAGCAGGCGTGCGGTGCGAATCATCCGACGAGACATGATCATCGTGTTCTCTCGTGATGTGAGATCCCCCGTTTGGCTGCACCAGCTCAGGCAAGTGTCGTGCCAACCACGGACATCTCCCCTGAACCGCACGAAACCGCTGGATTTGCAGCGCTTTCGGCGCAGCCTGCATCGGCGACGGCAAACGCGCTCGGGCGATCGCGTCGCCGATGAGTGACGCCGCGAGCGCCGTCTCGAGCTAAGTCCCTGGATTACAAGCAGGCCGCTGCGTCGCCCATGGGCAACAGGCGAACGGGGATCGATCGAAAGCAGATGGAGAGGCGCGCCGCGCAGGAACTAGCGCGGCTGCCGCCTCGTGGCCAGCAGATAGTGAACGCCGGCCCAGACAAACAGGACGGTGGAAGCCATGAGCGCGTAGCGCAGTCCCGTTCCCTGGGCCTGCAGGCACAGCGGCTCGACGGGGGAACGGCAATCCACTCCGGCGACTCCCTCGAGGAGCTGCGCGCCGAAAACGTCGCTCAGAAAACCGATGAGCGGCGCCGCGCTTCCCATGGCGACCGCGTTGACGACGAGCATGTACAGCGCGACGGTTGACGCGCGCGTGCGCGGAGTCGCGAGATTCTGGACTATCGCCAGACCCGGACCGTAGTGAAACACCAGACTGATGCCTGCGGCGAGCAGCAGCACGACCGTAGTCCTCAGATCGCCGCTGAGAAAGGCTGCGACATAGAGCGGTGCGGCCAGAAACTGGCCGATCGCGGGAATGAGCGAATACCACCGCAGACTCCGCCGGCCGAGCCGGTCCGCGAGAAAGCCGCCGACGAGGAGCCCGCCACCGACCGAGGCGAACGTGAGGAGCCCGTAGAGCATGCCGGCCGTGCCATAGGACAGCTCGTGCACCCGCGCGAAATAGACGCCGAGGAACTGTCCGAGACCGTGCAGGCCGAAACCGGCCAGTGTACCGCCGGCCAGCACATGCCGGAACGTCGGGTCGGAGAAGCAGTGGCGGGCGACCGCACGAAGGGGCGGCACGGTGTCATCCCCTTTCACGTCATCCGCCTGCCCCCGCGGCGGCTCGCGCAGCGTGAACAGGACGAGCGCCGCGATCAGAATGCCCGGCGCTCCGAGAATGACGAAGGCCCAGCGCCATCCGAGCGACTCGGCGATCCAGCCGCCCGACATCGCGCCGATCATCGCACCGATCGGAACGCCGAGCGTCATGATCGACGTCGCGAAGGCGCGGCGATCCCGCCGGAAGTAGTCGCCGATGAGGGAATTGGCCGGTGCGGCGAATCCCGCCTCTCCCACTCCGACGCCGACCCGCATCAGAAGCATCTGCACGAAGCTCGTCGCCGCTCCGCACAGCACGGTCATCACCGACCAGGCGAAGGTCGCCGCGGCGATGATGCGCACACGGCTCGCCCGTTCGGCGAGCCGTGCGAAGGGGATGCCCATCACCGAGAAGAGCAGCGCGAAACCGAAGCCCTGCAGCAGCCCCAGCTGAAAGTCCGTGAGTCCGAGCTCGCGGCGCAGCGGCTCGGCGACTGCGCCCACGACGGAGCGGTCCGCGTAGTTGATCGCGCAGACCGAGAGCAGCACGAACAGAACCCAGCGGGTGTACCGCGCCGGCACGATGGCCGGCGCGGCTGACCCGGGCACGGCTGCGCCGTGCATCAGAAGCGCATGCTCACGCTGAGTCCGTACGTGCGCGGTGCGCGGATGTTGGCGTAGAACAGCGTCGGATCACCGCCGGCCTCGACCGGACGAGAGAAGGCGTAGCGGCCGCCACCGGTGTAGATGGCCTCGTCGGTGAGATTGCGACCCCAGACGCTCACTTCGAAGCCGTTCCCGAACTCGTAGCTCAGATTCGCGTTGAGCGCGACGTATCCGTCATCCATGGCAGAACGGATGAAGTCCGGGGACAGATACTGCTTGCTCGAGAACTGCGCATCGACCGCGGCGGTGATCCGTGCATTGCCCTGCAGGCGGAAGACGTGCTCGTAGCCCACCATGCCCGTCCACTCCGGCGCTCGCACCAGCGCGAATCCGGTGCAGTCGAGCTCCTGCGTGGAGTCGTTCAGCAGCGACGGAACGAAGTCGTTGCGCGTGTAGGCCACAGGCTCACCGAGCCGGCAACCCGTCGCCTGGGGCGGATAGCTGTTGAGCACCGGACCCGCGATCGACGGGTTGTAGACGTTGTACACGAAGCTGTCGTACTCGCTGTGCAGGTACTCCACCGCGAAGCGCAGCGTGTCGTTCACCGTGGGCCTGTAGAGGAGATCGACGTTCAGTCCGTAGAGCGTCGCCTCACCCGCATTGGTGGTGAGCAGACCCGTCGTGCCCGCAGGCGTCGCACCGAGGTACCGCTCCTGCTTGTCGTCGTATTTCCAGTAGAACGCCTCGAAGTTCGCCTGCAGCGTACGCCCGAAGAAGCGGTTGCGCGATCCCAGCGTGAACGCGGTGAGCTCCTCCTGATCGAAGCTGTTGTCGGGATACGGCACCGACGGGAAGAAACCGCCCGCCTTGAAGCCCGTGGCCACCGTCGCGAACAGCATGTTGTCCGGGCCGACGTCGTACTCGAAGCCCGTACGCCAGCTCAGCTTGTCGAAGCTCCGCTTGCCGTAGTTCGAGGTCTGTGTCTGAGTCGGCAGTATCGCCTGCGAGAGACCGTCCTGGCGCTTGTCGTCTTTCGAGTAGCGCAGACCTCCGATGAGTCGCAGGCGGTCGGTGAGACCGTAGGTCACGTCGCCGAAGACGGCGTAGCTCCGCGTCCACAGCGGAGTGGACGTGATGTTTTCCTGTATCGGGCGCGCCTGCAGGTGGTAGCGCTGGGTCTGATCCTCCTCGAAGTAGAAGAGACCCGCGACCCATTTCCAGACCTCACCGTCGTTCGAGAGCCTGAGCTCGTAAGTCTGCTGCTCGGAGGTCTCCTGCGAGTTGTAGTAGAAGCCCGGCGTGTACGTCAGGGCGGCGAGGTCCGTGTCGCGGAAAGCCGGGATGAACGTCAGCGTGGCCGGACCCAGATCGATGTCGAGCTGCGCGCTGATCGCCGCGATACGGATGTCGTTGAAACCGTCATCGAGGATCGGCGTGCCGCCGGGGATGAACGCGGTCGGCGGCTGCTGGATCATGCCGTCCGAGGGACCGGTCCACGGGTCGTCCGGCAGCGCCGTGAGCGTCGAGCGCTTGATCGTCGCCTCGCCCTGTGAGTCGATCTTCGCGTACTCCGTCGTCACGAACAGCGACACCCGGTCGTTCGGCTCCCACAGGCCGGTGACGCGTGCGGCGACGCTGTCCTCGTCGTTGTAGCCGTCACTCAGGTAGCCGTCGCGCTTGCTGTACTGGGCAGCCGCGCGCAGAGCCAGCGTGTCGGTCACACCCCCGCCGATGGCGGCATTGACCCGCCGCAGGTCATAGTTGCCTACGTTGACGGTGAGCTCGCCCGTCAGCTCCTGCGTCGGCCTGCGCGTGATGAGGTTGATCGCACCGCCCGACGCGTTGCGGCCGTACAGCGTGCCCTGCGGCCCCTTCAGCACCTCGACGCGCTCCAGATCGAAGAAGATCGGACCGACGCCGCTCGGCCGCGAGATGTACACGCCGTTGATGTTGTACGCGATGGCCGACTCGGCGTGCGCGTTCGTCGAGAAGCTGCCGACACCGCGCAGGTAGGTCTGGTTCGTAGCGCCACCGAGGCTGACGGTGAGCCCCGGCACCACCGTCTGGAGATCGGCCGCCTGGACGATGCCGGACTGCGCGAGCGAATCGCCGCTCAGCACGCTGATCGAGAGCGAGGCCGTCTGAACGGACTGCTCACGCCGCGCCGCGGTCACTACGATCTCCTCGAGCGCGACTGCCTCTTCGCTCGTGTTGACCGGTCCCTCCTGTGCGTGAAGTGTCCCGATCGCGAGCGCGAGTGTGCCTGCTGCTGTGAGATAACGCTTCATCTTTCCCCTCCCGAAAAAGCTTCAGCTCTGAGTTCTATGGGTGCCGGGCGGCTCAGGAAGCCGCCCGGCTGTAGGCATACCGTCCGGAGCGCAGCGTCGCTTCCGGCACCCATGTGCCGTGGAACGTCGAGCGCACGCGCACCGGCAGCTTCAGAGTCGCGACGGGGCCGGCGGCGAGATTGCGTGCGTCGAGGATCACGAGATCGCTGCGCATCTTCGATACACGGCACACCGGCACGAGCAGCCAGCCGTCCGCCTCGGGCGAATCGGGGCTGCGCGGCGCGAACACCGCCTCCTGGACGCTGTCGCCAGGCCCCGGCGACCAGACGTCCAGCTTGCCGGTATGCGGCTCGAAACGGCCGATGCTGCTCGAGCCGTCGGGCTTGCGATCGCAGATGATGAAGCCGTGCCGGTACGGTCGGCCCTGATAGCGTTCGTCCGTCCGCGGCATCTCACACGAGTTCTCGAGAATGCGCCGCCGTTCGAAGCTGCTGCTGCCCGACTCGAGATCGAACGTCATGCGCGTCAGGTACGGCAGCACCGGGTCGGTGTGCACGCCTTCCGGCGTGGGGAAGAACGGGAAGCAGTTGCCCTCGTAGAAGCACAGATCGAGATGGATCTTCGACCCCTCGCGGAAGGCGTTCATCATGTGGCCCGCGCTGCCCGAGGGTCCTCTGAACCAGCGGATGTCCTTCGCGGAACCGTAGCGCGGCACGAGCGCGACGTGGATCTCCTTGTCCGGATGCCACTGGAAGTACGGACCGCCCTTCTTCACCACCTCGAGATCCGTGATCAGCGGGAAGAACGGAAAGACCACCCATTCGTCCGTGATCGCGAAGTCGTGAACGCAGGCCGCATAGGGCATCTCGAACCAGACCTTGTTGATGAGCTTGCGGTCGGGTCCGAAGATGAAGAAGCAGATGTCGCGCGTGGCGTCGCCCTTCGCCTGATACGAGAAGGTCAGCAGCTCGTCAGTGACCGGATCGACCTTCGGATGCGCGCTGAGACACACCACGTCCCGCAGCGCTCCGTCGAAATCCGTCTGGCCGCGCGTCTCGAGCGTTTCCGGATCGAGCTCGTACGGCAGATCGTCCTCCTTGAGCGCGTAGAGCCGGCCTGCGTGGAACATCGCGGACGTATTCGCGGTACCCATGGACAGCCCGGCGACGCTCGGGTCGTTGGTGTAGCGATTGCGATAGCGGCCGAACAGTCCCCTCTTCGCCGCGCGCTGACGCTCGAAGCGCACGGTACGCACCCACCGGCAGACATAGTCCACCTGGTTGTCCTTGAAGCGGAACATGTGCATCTGGCCTTCGCCGTCGATGAAGATGTCGTCCGTGCGGCCCGAGGGGTACTGTCGATCCGCACCGACCCGGTAAAGAGCCCCTTCCAGCCCCGCCGGGATCTCGCCCTGTATCAGCTCCAGACCGCGGATCTCGATCTCCGCGCGCATCGGCTCGCCCCAGCCCTGGTAGAGAGGGATGTCAGGGAATCTCACAGGTTCGACCATGGATGTGCTCCTCGAGATTGACGATGCGCCGCGCCGCTTCCCGCCTCAGCGCCCGATGCGCAGGACGGGCTCGATCACGGCGTCGGCAGCGACATCTGCGAACACCCGCTCGATGGTTTCGAACGGGAAGACGAACGATGAAGCGCGCTCGGCAGCCAGCCCGCGGCCATTGACTTTCCCCCATGCACCATTGCTGGGCGCTCAGCGCCGCGAGCTGGCTTCGTAGACGGGTTTTTCTTTGGAGGCACCGGCGGTCGGTTCGTGACTCGTCGGGACCGCCTTTCGCCACGGGAGCCGCGTGATCGAGTCCGGTGCGGTGCACAGGCCGCGCACGGGCAGCGTCCACATACCCGCACCCGCCATCAGGTACCTTTCACTCGCTGGCTGCCGTGCATCCGTGACGATCGTTTGTACTTGCAATCAATATCGGGACATCTTCCGCAGCGCAGCGCCCGTGTCAAGCTCTTGACCGCGGCGGCGCCGGATGGCGTGGGGAGCGTCATTGCGCACTCGGCGACCGCATCTGGAACCGGCAGGCACGGGAGGCTGCCGCGCTCGATCACGAACGGGCGATGTACGCGTTCTACCAGGCGTACTCGAGGATCAGGCCGAGCAGCGGCAGAGTCTCCTCTTCCTCTTCGAGGAGTTCTCCGGTCAGGACGTTGAACTCGCGCTGCAGGCCGGCGGGGCCGCCGTAGACGTTCAGCACGTCCGCGAACAGCACGAGGTCCACCGGGCCGATGGGACGCCGGTAATCGACGCGCACATCGAGGGAATGGAGCGCGTCGCCGCGATCGACGTTGAGAGCGGTCCTCTCCTGCGAGTAGCGCACGGGCGGATTCGGCGCCAGCACGTCTTCGTGCACGGTAAAGCGGTACGTCGGCAGCCCGGAGCCGTACTTCCAGCGTGCCGCCACCTGCCATCGATCGTTGATCACCCAGCGTCCGCCGACGGAGACGAAGTGCTCGCGGTTGAAGTCCCAGTCGTACCTGCCACGCCCGTCGTTATCGTCCACCCGGAAGCGATTCCAGGAGTACACGAAGTCGGCGGACCAGCCCCGAGCGAACCTGCGCGTCAACACCAGGTCGACGCCGGTATTCGTGCCCTCACCATCGTTGGAAACTCGACCGTTCGTGCGGCCGCTCTCCACGAGCCGGTTGTCGAGATCCTGATAGTACGCTTCCACGAGCAGATGCAGGGTGTCGTACAGCCGGTAGTCGAAGCCGACGCCGAAATGCGTGAGCTTCTCGCTCTCGAGGTCGAAGTTGTCGGGGTCGGCCGCACGCGCGAGGTTGCTCGGCGCCGCATGGAAGATGCCGGCCGTAGCCGAGAATCTCAGCCGGGGTGAAACCGCATAATTGAACCCGAATCGCGGCGACACCAGGTCCTCGTCGCCGAAGCCGTTGTGCTCGTAGCGAATGCCTGCACGCAGACCGGCCTTGCCCCAGTCGAACGACTGCTCGCCGTAAACGGCGTAGCTGGTTTCGCTTGCACGATACACCGAGTTGATCTCATCCGGTCGCAGGACGATGTAGTTCGCGCCCGGCGGGCGCGGATCGTCGGATTCGTAGATGTAGCGAATCCAGCCCTCCCGAAGCTCGGTCGAGTAATCGAGATCGTTGCTCGTAAGGTGCAGCCCGGCACGGAATGTCCCGAAGCCGTTTCCGAACGAGACATCGCTGCGCCAGCCGAATTCCGACTCCTTTTCCCTCACGGTCAGGAGCCTCTCGCGCACCGGCACCTGGTCGGCTGGCGCATCCGGCGGCACGAGGTCCGGGAAGGCCTCGCCTTCGGAGGACACCCTGTCGCGCTCGCGATAGTAGATACGGTTGGTCCATTCGCCGTCGTCGCCGAACATCCGCCGCCAGGTCGCGCCGATGAGCACGAGGTCCTGGTCGTCGTTCTGCACAGTGACGTCCTCGATCTCCTCGCCCTCCTCCCTGGGGGAGAGGATATGGTCGACGTCCCGCGTGTACTTCTCGGGTGCGTATATGGCGAGGAACTCGAGCTCGTCGTCGTCATCCAGACGCGTGTGCGTCTTCAGGATCACGTCCGTGGAAACCGGCGCACCCAGGGCCTCTTCATCGATGGTCTCGAAGAACTGGCCGAAGTCGAAGTGCCGCGCCTGCAGGAACATCGACGTGTCGTCGTGGAAGCCGCTCGGTCCCTCGTAGAGCAGCTCGACGCCGGCGAGATCGAGACGCAGGCTGCCGACAGGCGACGGCGCGCCGTCCACGACCTCGAGCTGCAGCAGCGACGCACTGCGGCCGGCGAACTCCGCGCTCCAGCCGCCGGGTGAGAACTTCGCCCCGGCAACGGCATTGGGTGCAAAGATGGAGTAGCGTCCGCCATTGATGATCTCTTCCTCGTCGCCCAGCGTCTGCTCGAAGTGCACGACCTGCTGTAACGGGAAACCGTCGACATAGATGAGGTTGCTCTTGGGGCCATGACCCCGTACGGAGAAACTCGCAAACTCGCCGTTGGAGATCACCCCTGGCAGGCCGCTCAGCGCACGCATGACGTCGCCGCCGCTGCCGGGCGCGTTACGCAGCTCGTCGCGGCTCAGGAAACTGCTCGAGACGGCACCGAAGGGGTCTGCCTCGCGTGCACGAGCCACGACGACGACCTCTTCCAGAGACTCGGGCACCGGCTGCAGCTCGAAGCGAAGACGCCCTGTCCGACGTTCCAGTACCCGCACCGCCGGCTCTACGGCGGTGACGTATCCCGCCGACTCTGCTCGCAGTACGAAGAAACCGCCTTCGAGGTTGTCGAGCAGCGCCCGGCCTCGGGTCGTCGTCGCCGAGCGCGCCTCGCCGTCACGCGACTCGGCCGTAATCGTCACTCCATCGACCGGTCGGCGCGTCACCGCATCGACGACCTCCACCCATAACGCGCCGACATCGGCAACAACGGGGGTTGCCGCGAGCAGCAGCAGAACGACTGCTGCGATTCGAAAACGGCTCGATGTCTGCTGCGTGACGCGGCGGGGCCTGGCGAGACGTGCCGAATCCGGAATCGATCTCGTCGCGCTCTGCTTCGCGGCAAGACGGTCCCAATGGTTGGAACGTTTGAGCCGCTGGTACATGGAGCCTCGTGACGTTCCAAGGCGACTGCTCGAGCGGCCCGATTCCCGCCCGGTGGTAAGCGCACGTAACAAGAGTCGTACCCGACGGACCGGCGGTGAACGCAAGCTCGGCTGGCTGCGCCCGGTGAGGTGAAACGGGATGCGCCGGTCCCGACATGGCTTTCTTGGTGGGCCGTGCGCGACTCGAACGCGCGACCAACTGGTTAAAAGCCAGCTGCTCTACCGACTGAGCTAACGGCCCGTATCCGGTGTGAAAGGCGTCGAGGCACGATCGCGAGGGAGGCGTCGCCGTGCCGCGAGGGCGGGGATGATACTACATGGTGCGGTACCGCGTCGGATCGGCGACTCCCGCGGCCTCGAAACCCGCCCGCCGCAGCCTGCACGAATCGCAGCGGCCGCACGCACCACCCTCCTCGTCCGCCTGATAGCAGGAGACCGTCATACCGTAGTCCACACCGAGCCGCAGCCCGAGACGGATGATCTCCGCCTTGGTGAGATCGATGAGGGGCGCGTGGATGCGCAGCGGGGTGCCTTCCACCCCTGCGCGCGTGGCGCGCGCCGCGAGCTTCTCGAACGCCGCGATGAACTCCGGCCGGCAGTCGGGGTAACCGGAGTAGTCGACGGCGTTCACGCCGATGAATATGTCTTCCGCGCCCAGCACCTCGGCCCAGGCGAGCGCCAGGGCGAGCATTATCGTGTTGCGCGCGGGAACGTACGTGACGGGAATACCGCTCGTGGGCTCCTCCGGTACGGCGATATCGGGATCCGTCAGCGCGGACCCGCCGATGCCCGCGAGGTCGACGTGCATGACACGGTGCTCGCGCGCGCTCAGCGCACGCGCGACGCGCGCGGCAGCATCGAGCTCCGCGGCGTGCCGCTGCCCGTAGGCGACGGAAAGCGCATAACACTCGAAGCCGCGCGAGCGCGCGACCGCGAGCGTCGTCGCGGAGTCGAGACCCCCCGACAGCAGCACCACCGCACGGCGTACCTGCAGCGCTCCGCTTCTTCCGCTGTCGTCCGGCTCGGCCATGCGTCCTATCTCCCGGGTACGTCGCCCCACAGGTACTTGTGGAGCTGAATCTGAAAGCGCACCGGCAGCTTGTCCTCGAGGATCCAGTCGGCAAGCAATCGCGCGGGAAGCTGCGTGTGGCTCGGCGAGAACAGCACCCCGCAGCGCTCGGCGAGCCGCAGCTCCTCGAGCTTCGCGCGGCTCCACTCGTAGTCCGCGCGGCTGCAGATGACGAATTTCACCTGATCCTTGGCGTCGAGCCGCGCGAGCTCGTCGTAGCGGTTGCGCCGTTCCTCGCCCGAATCCGGTGTCTTCACGTCGACCACGCGCACGACGCGCGGATCGACGTGCTCGAGCGACATCGCCCCGCTCGTCTCGAGGGATACGCGCAGGCCTTCGTCGCACAGCCGCGTGAGGAGCTCGGGACACGCGCGCTGCGCAAGAGGCTCGCCGCCCGTCACACACACGTAGCGCCCGCCGAGCTCGCGCACCTTCGCGAGGATCGCGTCGATCGCCCACCACTCCCCGCCGTGGAAGGCATACGTCGTGTCGCAGTACTGACAGCGCAGCGGACAGCCGGTGAGACGCACGAACACCGTGGGGATCCCCACGCTATCCGCTTCGCCCTGCAGGGAGTAGAAGATCTCGGTGATCTTCAGGCGCGACACGTCGTCAGCGTGCGGCGGTCGGAATGCGGGCCAGCCGCTCCTGCGCGAGCCGCGCCGCCTCGCTGTCGGGATAGCGCTGCAGGACCTGGTTGAGCGTCGAGCGCGCCTCCGCGTAGCGCTTCATCTCGAAGTACGTGTAACCGAGCTTCACGAGCGCGTCGGGCGCCTTGCGCGAATTCGGGTAGCGATCCACCACGGCCTGGAAGGCCGTGAGCGCACTGGGATAGTCGCGCGTGACGTAATAGGTCTCGCCGAGCCAGTACTGCGCGTTCTCCGCAAGCGGGCTCGACGGATAGGCGGAAAGGAACTGGCGGAAACCGGCGATCGCCGCTCCATAGTTGCCGTTCTTGAGCGCATCGAAGGCCTGGTTGTACGCCGCCTCCTCGCCCGCCCCTGCAGCCGTTCCGGCGCCGCCCGGGGCCAGACCGGACACTCCACCTGCCGAGAGCTGTGTGAGTCTCTGGTCGAGATCGGAGTAGAGGTCGCGTTGCTGCTTGCGCAGCGTCTCCAGGCTGTTCTCGAGCTCCTCGATGCGCCCGCGCAGGGACCGCAGGTCGGCCTGCAGGGAATCGAGCCGCTGTGCCAGATCGAGCAGGCTCTGGTTCGACACCACGCGCTCGATGCGCTCGAGCCGTCCGTCGTGGTCGTTGAGCTTGATCTGGACCGGGTCTTCCTCCGGCGGCACGGTGGCGCATCCGGCGATTGCCGCCACCAGCAGCGCTGCACCGATCTGGCGCATGGCTCACCTCACTGCCGTGTTCAGTTCAGATAGACGATCTCGACGCGGCGGTTCTGGGCCCACGCCTCCTCGTTGCTGCCCGCCGCGGCCGGGCGTTCCTCGCCGTAGCTCACGGTGGAAAGCTGCGTGTCGGCGGCACCCTGGAGCATCAGCGCACGGCGCACTGCCTGGGCACGGCGCTCGCCGAGGGCGATGTTGTACTCCCGGGAACCGCGCTCGTCCGTATGACCCTCGAGGCGCACGCGAGTGCCCGGCCGGCTGGCCAGATAGCGCGCGTGAGCCGCGATGATTTCCGTGGCTTCACCGCGGATCTCGCTGCTGTCGAAGTCGAAGTAGATCACGCGCCGGGCGAGCAGCCCCTCCTGGGGCCCCGGGACGCCGGCACCGTCGTCCGCTGCGACGCTCCCCGCGGCGGCCGAGTCGTCCACTCCTGCCGTGTCCACGCCGGAGCCGCTTGCGGCGCCCGCATCGGCAGGCGCGTCCTGCTGACGCGGCTTGCTTGCACACGCCGCGACCCCCAGCGACGCAGCGATCAGCAGTACCATCAGAGTCCTTCTCATGTCATCGCTCCACTTCGTTCGTTGGTATGGTGGCGGCCGCTTGCGCGGCAGCGCCTTTTAACACAAGCCGCGGACCGCCCGCATCGGTCGTCATCCGGCGACCGCCGCCACGACCTACTGCTGGAACGGCCCCCAGACGGGCTCGCGCACCTCGCCCCGGTCGGCCTTGAGCCGCTGCCCGGTGAGCCCGTCCACCGACACGGTCGCGAGCACGCTCTGCCCCCGGTCACGCCCGGAATAGATGATCATGGCTCCGTTCGGTGCGAAGCTCGGCGACTCGTCGAGCGTGCCGCGCGAGAGCACCCGCACCGTGCCGTTCGAGAGATCCTGCACCGCGATGCGGTAGTTGCCCTGGTCGATTGTGACGAAGGCGAGCAGTGTGCCGTCCGGTGAAACGCGCGGACGCGCGTTGTAGTGACTGCCGAAGGTGATGCGCTTCGGCTGCTGACCCGGCTGAGCCGCGACGCGATAGATCTGCGGCGCGCCGGCGCGATCCGACGTGAAGAACAGCGTCTTGCCGTCGGGCGCCCATACCGGCTCGGTATCGATCGCCGGATCGTCGGTGATGCGCGTGAGGTTCTGCGAGGCCAGATCGAGCACGTAGACGTCGACGTTGCCGCCGCTTCCACCGAGCGCGAGCGCGAGACGGCGCCCGTCAGGCGACCAGCTCGGTGCGCCGTTGATGCCCGCCCGCGCCGAGACCTGCCGCCGCTCGCCGGTGCGCACGCGCTGCACGTACACGGCGGACTTGCGATTCTCGAAAGAAACGTAAGCGAGCCACTCGCCGTCGGGCGACCACGCCGGCGACATGATCGGCAGACGCGACTCGAGAATGGTCCGCGCGTTCTCGCCGTCCGAGTCTGCGACGATGAGCTGATAGCGCTGCTCGGGCGGCTTGCCGTCCACCGCAACGTACGCGATGCGCGTGGCGAACGCGCCGCGCACGCCGAGGATCTTCTCGTAGATGACGTCGCTCACCCGATGCGCCGCGTTGCGCAGCGCGCTCTGCGGACCGGTGAAGCGGCCGACCGCGAGCTGCTGACCGTTGAGGAGATTGAGCAGCTCGAAGTCGACCGCGAGCTGACCGCCGTCGAGCGCGCTCACGCGGCCGACCACGATGTAGTCGTTGCCGCTCGCGCGCCAGTCCGCGAGCGACACGTCCTGGATGCGCGTGGGCATCGAGATCATCTGCGCGCGCGGCTGGGCGCGGAAGCGCCCGCTGCCCTCGAGATCGTTCTGGATGATCGCCGCGACGTCGACGCCGCCGTCAGCCGGCACCGCGCGGGCGAACGGCACGATGGCGATCGGAATCGGGTCGGTGACGCCGGACGTGATCTCGATGCGAAGCTGCGCGTGCGCAGGTGCCGCCGCCCACAGGGCCGCGATCAGCAGAGCGCCAGCGCTCGCCAGGAAACGGGTGAATCGGTCGCGTGCATTCATGGGCATCAGTCTTGGGGAATGAATCGGATCAGGAGATTGCGTTCGAACAGCGCGGGATCGGGCGGCGGCGGCAGCGGCGAAGCGCGGAACACCGCCGCTTCGATCGACTCGCGCACGGCCTGATCGCCGTTGCATTCGAGGACGCGCGCGCTCACGACCGCGCCTCCGGGGACCTGAGTGACCGCGATCGTACAGTCGAGGCCCGGCCGCGCGGTAGGCGGACGGATCCACGCGCGCTGGATGCGTGCCTGAATCTGCTGGATCCAGCTCGCCGCCTCCGGGCTGCCGCGCAGCGCGCGCAGGCGTTCCTCCGCCTCGAGACTTCGCCTGAGCTCCGCCTCGCGCTCCGCGAGCAGACGCGCCTCTTCGGCCTTGCGCTTCTCTTCCGCGCGCCTGCGCTCTTCCTCGCGCTTCTTCTGCTCGGCGAGGCGTCGCTCCTCCTCGCGCTTGCGTGCCTCCTCGGCCCTGCGCGCCTCTTCGGCCTTGCGCCGCTCTTCCGCCGCCTTCGCTTCCGCAGCGGCGCGCTCCTCCGCGAGACGTTTCTCCTCGGCGCGCCGCCGTTCTTCTTCGAGCCGGCGCTCTTCGGCGAGACGCTCCTCCTCGGCGCGCCTCTGCTCCTCCGCAAGACGCTGCTCCTCGGCGAGCCGCTGCGCTTCGAGCTCCTCCGGGGTCGGCTGCGGCGGCTCCTCCTCGGGCGGAGGTTCTTCCGGCTCGACGACCGGCTCGGGCTCGGGCTCCGGCTCGGACACCGGCGCGCGCGCCACGGGAGGTACATCGGCCGATTCGACGACGGTCGCCTCGATGGCGAGCGAAGGCGTCTGAGGCTGCGGGCGTCGCTGCCAGTTCCACCAGCCGAAGGCGAGCGCGCCGATGATCGCCGCGTGCACCAGCAGCGACAGCAGGATCGAAACCCAGCGATCGCTCGCCCTCTCGTCCATACGCGTGATCTGCCCTTCAGCGCCCCGCGGCGCGGCGCCCTGCTTCCGGCAGCGGATCGGTGATGAAACCGATCTTCGTCGCACCCGCCTTCTGCAGGATCACCATCGCCTCCACCACGCGACCGTATGCGACGCTGCTGTCCGCCTTGACGTATACGGGCATCTCCGGCGTGCTCTGCAGCGCCGCGGTGGCGCGCGCGCCGACCGTCGCTTCGTCGATGGGCTGATTGGGATTGCCGCCCACGTTGAGATACAGGCGCCCCTCACGATCGACGGACAGCACGAGTGGATCCGTTTTCTGTGCGGTGATCGGCTGCGCACTGGCCTTGGGCAGATCGACGGTGATGCCCTGCGTGAGGAGCGGCGCCGTGATCATGAAGATGATCAGCAGCACCAGCATGACGTCGATGTACGGGACCACGTTGATCTCGCCCATCAGGCGCCTGCCGCGTGAAAGCTGTGCCATGGAATTAGCCTCCGCTAGAGGTGCGGGTCGCGTGACGCTGCAGGATGGTGGAGAACTCTTCCATGAACGCGTCGTAGCGCACTTCGAGCCTTCCCACCTGATCCGCGTAGCGGTTGTAGGCGATGACGGCGGGAATCGCCGCAAAGAGACCGATGGCGGTGGCGACGAGCGCTTCCGAGATGTGCGGTGCGACCGTTGCGAGCGTCGCCTGCTGTGCGTCACCGAGCGAGGCGAACGCGTACATGATTCCCCAGACGGTACCGAAGAGCCCGACGTAAGGACTCGTCGAGCCGACGGTGGCCAGGGTCGACAGGCTGTGCTCGAGGCGGTCGATCTCCTTGAGCTGCGCGACGCGCATGGCGCGGCGCGAGCCCTCGAGAAGCTGATCCGCCCCGATGCCATCCTGCTGCCTGAGGCGTGCGAACTCGCGGAAGCCGAACTCGAAGATGCTCGCCATGCCGGTGGCGCCGCCGCGCGCTTCGATGCCCCGATAGAGCTGCGCGAGGTCCGCGCCCGACCAGAAGCTGTTCTCGAACTGGTCGGCTTCGATGCGCGCGCGGTGCAGCATCCTTCTCTTACTGAAAATGATCGCCCAGGACACGATCGATGCGAGCACGAGCAGCGCGATGACGATCTGCACCGGAATGCTCGCCTCCATCACCAGCCGGATGATCGACAGTTCCTGTGCCATCGCTAGGAACGCTCCTTGACTGACAATGCATTGACAAGAAACTCGGGCAGACGTTTCGGCCGGAGCGTGCGCGCGTCGAGACAGGCGACGCGCACGTCCGCCTCCACCAGCAGCTCCTCGCCGGCCGCCGCCCGCGGTATGCCGCCGCGATGGATCTGCTGCTCGAAGCGCACGGTGGCCGGTCCCCCGAGGCTGGGATTACACGTGACGATGAGCTCGTCGTCGAGCCGTGCGGGCCTGCGGTACTGCACCGAGATGCTCGTGACGGCAAACAGAACGCCGGCCTCCTGCGCGAGTGCGCGTTGCGAATAGCCCAGCGCGCGCAGCCATTCCGTACGGGCGCGCTCGAGGAAGCGCAGATAGTTCGCGTAGTAGACGATACCGCCCCCGTCCGTGTCCTCCCAGTAGACGCGGGCGGGCCAGCAGAAAACGGTCACCTGTCGTCCTCGAAGAGCTGCAGGTTCGCGCTGATCCGCTCCGGCGCCCTGAGCCCGAAGTGCTGATACGCGCTGCGCGTCGCCATGCGCCCGCGCGCCGTGCGCATGAGGAATCCCTGCTGGATGAGGAACGGCTCGATCACGTCCTCGAGCGTGCCGCGCTCCTCGCCGACCGCGGCGGCGATGCTGTCGATGCCGACGGGCCCGCCGTCGAACTTCTCGATGATCGTGAGCAGGAGCTTGCGGTCGAGCGTGTCGAAGCCTTCCGGGTCCACCTGCAGCAGATCGAGCGCCGCGGTGGCCACGCGCTCGTCGATGCGCCCGTCGGCCTTCACCTGCGCGTAGTCGCGCACCCGGCGCAGCAGACGGTTCGCGATGCGTGGCGTGCCGCGCGAGCGCTGCGCGATGCGCCGCGCCCCTGCCGGATCGATCGGCACGTTCAGAATGGCGGCCGAGCGGGTGACGATGCGCTCGAGCTCGTCGACGCCGTAGAACTCGAGCCGCTGCACGATGCCGAAGCGGTCGCGCAGCGGCGAGGTCAGCAGGCCCGCGCGCGTCGTCGCACCGACCAGCGTGAACGGCGGGAGATTGAGCTTTATCGAGCGTGCGGCCGGCCCCTCGCCGATCATGATGTCGAGCTGATAGTCCTCCATCGCCGGATAGAGGACCTCTTCGACGACCGGCGAGAGGCGATGAATCTCGTCGACGAAGAGGACGTCGCGCGGCTGCAGATTCGTGAGGATCGCCGCGAGATCCCCCGGCCGCTCGAGGACGGGACCGGAGGTCTGACGCAGGTTCACGCCGAGCTCCGCCGCGATGATGTTGGCCAGCGTCGTCTTGCCGAGCCCCGGTGGGCCGAAGATCAGCACGTGATCGAGCGCCTCCCCGCGCGCCCGCGCGGCGCTCACGAAGATCTCGAGCTGGGCCTTGACCTGCGTCTGCCCGATGTACTCGTCGAGCCTGCGCGGCCGGATGGCGCGCTCGACGGCCTCGTCCTCGCGCGTCGCCGTGCCGCTGATGATGCGCTCCGCTTCCACGTGGTGTGCGCCTTTCCTTTACTCCCGCACGGCGCCCTGCAGGGCGCGGCGGATCAGCTCCTCGGTCGAGTGTGTACCGGGACCCACGGCCTTGAGCAAGCGCGTGGCCTCGGCGGGCTTGTAGCCGAGGGCGACCAGCGCTTCGAAGGCCTCGCTCTCGGCGCTCGGGGTCCCGCCCAGGTTGGCGCCCGCCCCGGGTACCCCTGCGACCGCCGCCAGGCGGTCGCGCATTTCCACGAGCAGGCGCTCGGCGGTCTTGCGCCCGATGCCCGGCACGCGCGTGAGGGCTCCGACGTCCTGGTTCTGGACGCAGAGCGCGAAAGCCTCGACGCTCATTCCCGACAGCAGCGCCAGGGCGATCTTCGGTCCCACGCCAGATACCTTCAGGAGACTGCGGAACAGGCGCCGCTCGTCCTCGGTGGCGAACCCGTAGAGCACGTGTGCGTCCTCGCGCACCACGAGGTGCGTGAGCAGACGCACTTCCTCGCCGACCGCCGGCAGCAGGAAGAACGTCGACATCGGCACTTCCAGCTCGTATCCCACTCCGCCGACGTCGACGGTAAGCTGCGGCGGTGACTTGGAGACGATGCGGCCGCGGAGGAAGCCGATCATCCGCGCGTTCCCCCCGCGAGAGGCGTACCGCCGCGCGCCTCGGCGGCGTATGCGAGCCGCTGCAGCCCGCGCGCATGCGCGTGGCAGATGGCGATTGCCAGCGCGTCGGAGGCATCCGCGGCGATGCGGCCGTCGAGACGCAGCAGCGTCTTCACCATGTGAGCCACCTGCACCTTCTCCGCCGCGCCGAACCCCACGACGGCCAGCTTGATCGCGCGCGGCGCGTACTCGAACACCGGTACTTCCGGCGGCACGGCCGACAGCGCCGCACCGCGCGCCTGTCCGAGCTTCAGCGCGCTGTCCACGTTGCGGCTGACGAAAACCCTTTCGATGGCGATCTCGTCGGGCCGATGCTCCGCGATGAGTGCGTGCACCGCCTCGAAGATCGCACGCAGACGCCTGGCGAGCGTCGCACCGGGCGCCGTTATGCACCCGTGCGCGACGTGGACGTAATCGGTTCCACGACAGTCGATGAGACCGAAACCCGTGCGCTGCGAACCCGGATCGAGGCCCAGGATGCGCAGGTTCGCGGTCGGTGCCGGACGCGCGCCTGCCGCCGCGCCGGGTTCAAACGCGCGCCAGGACCTCGTCCGGTATCGCGGCATTCGAGTAGACGTTCTGCACGTCGTCGAGGTCTTCGAGCGCCTCGAGCAGACGAACCATCGCCTCGGCGGTCTCGCCCGAGAGCTCGGCGGTGGTGGAAGCCCGCTGCGTGACCTCCGCCGAGGCAGGCTCCAGACCTGCGCCGATGAGATGGTTGCGCACGGCTTCGAACTCCGCGGGGTCGGTGAGCACCTCGATGCTCCCGTCGTCGTTCGTGACGACGTCCTCCGCGCCTGCCTCGAGCGCGGCGTCCATCAGACGCGCCTCGTCCGTGCCGGGCGGGTACTGGAGCACGCCCACGGACTTGAAGAGGTACGCCACGGAGTTGTCCGCACCGAGATTGCCTCCATACTTGGCGAACACATGTCGCACCTCGGCAACGGTGCGGTTCCGGTTGTCGGTGAGGCAGTCGACCATGACCGCCGCGCCGCCCGGGCCGTAGCCTTCGTAGCGGACCGACTGATACGCCTCAGTGGCGCCCTCGCCCGAGGCGCGCTTGATCGCGCGGTCGATGTTGTCCTTGGGCATGCTCGCCGCGCGTGCCTTCTCGATGGCGAGCCGAAGCCGCGGGTTGCCCGCGGGATCCGGTCCGCCGATGCGTGCCGCGGCAGTGATCTCGCGGATGAGCTTCGTGAAGATCTTGCCGCGCTTTGCGTCCTGTGCACCTTTGCGGTGCTGGATGTTAGCCCACTTGCTGTGACCTGCCATGACCCGAGAGATCTGCGCGCCGGTGTGCCGCGCGCCTGCGTTATCGGGCTTAAGTCGCCGGGCACGGCGCCTGACGTGCCGGTATTGCTGAACAAGACGCGTATCATAGCCGCAAAAGACCCCCGGAGCACGCTCCGGGAAACCTTCGAATACCGTGGAAACCGCACAGACCTGCCCGCAGCACATCCTCGATTCGATCGCTGCAATCCGTAAGGCGATCCAGGAAGAGAGCTCCTCCAGTCCGCCCGAACTCGAGTTCGGCGCTCAGGTGGCCGAAGTCGTGGGCTCGCTCACCGAGGATGCCGATCTCGCACATGCGGTCATGCTGGCCTCCGTGCTCGGCCGCAGCGGCCTCACGGCGGAAGTGCTGAGCCGCATCGCCGGTCCCGACGCCGTGCGCATCGCGATGGACCTGCTCCGGCTCGGCGAGCTGGGACTCCCGCGCCAGTGGTCGCCCGCACAGGGACTCGACGCACGGCAGGCGGAAACGCTGCGCAAGATGCTGCTCGCGGTGGTGAGCGATCCGCGGCTCGTGCTCGCGCGGCTCGCGCAGCATCTCGTGCGGCTGCGCCGCGCGAAGGATGCCGCTCCCGAGGAACGCGAGCGGCTCGCCGTCGAGGCGCGCGCCATCTTCGCCCCGCTCGCGAACCGGCTCGGAGTGTGGCAGCTCAAGTGGGAGCTCGAGGATCTCGCGTTCCGCTATCTCGAGCCCGAGGAATACCGGCGCATCGCTGCGGCGCTCAACGAGCGCCGCGCGGACCGCGAACGCTACATCCACGATCTGTGCGCCACCCTGCGCGCGGAGCTCGAACGCGCCGGCATCAAGGCGGAAGTCTACGGCCGGCCCAAGCACATCTACAGCATCTACCGCAAGATGCAGCGCAAGCAGCTTGCCTTCGAGCAGCTCTTCGACGTGCGGGCCGTGCGCATCATCGTGGAGACGGTGCCGGAGTGTTATGCGGCGCTCGGCGTGGTGCACGGCCGCTGGCCGTACATTCCGGGCGAGTTCGACGACTACATCGCCACCCCGAAGGACAACTTCTATCGCTCGATCCACACGGCCGTGATCGGGCCCGAAGGCAAGAGCGTCGAGGTGCAGATCCGCACGCGCGAGATGCACGAGCACGCCGAGCTCGGCGTCGCTGCGCACTGGCAGTACAAGGAAGGCGGACCGCGCGACGCGCAGTACCAGCGCAAGATCGAGTGGGTGCGCCGCCTTCTCGACCCGCAGGAGGTCGCCGACACCGATCCGGACTTCCTCGAGCGCGTGCGCGCCGAGCTGTTCGAGGACCGCGTGTACGCCCTCACTCCGAAGGGCGAGGTCGTGGATCTGCCGCGCGGCGCGACGCCGCTCGATTTCGCGTACCACGTGCACACCGATCTCGGGCATCGCTGCCGGGGCGCGAAAGTGAACGGACGGATCGTTCCGCTCACCTATTCTCTGAGCAACGGCGAGATCGTCGAGATCATCACGGGAAGGGAACCCGCGCCGAGCCGCGACTGGATGGCGCCCGAGCAGGGCTATCTCGTCTCCGCGCGCAACCGCGCCAAGGTGCGCGCCTGGTTCCGCAGGCAGGATGCGACCGACAACCGCAGCGCCGGCCGCGCGATGGTCGAGCGGGAGCTCGCGCGCGCGGGTGCGGGACCCGAGCTGCTCTCCGCGCTCGTCCAGGAGCTCAAGGCCGCGGACGCGGACGAGCTCTACCAGCGGCTCGGCGAAGGCGAGATCACGGCGACGCAGCTCTCACAGGCCGTGGAGCGGCTGGTGCGGCCCGCTGCTCCGCCCGCTCCTTCACGCCCGCGCACGCAGGCGAGGCGCGGCGGCACGCCGGTCGAGGTGGAAGGTGTCGGGAATCTCCCGGTCACGCTCGCGCGCTGCTGCGCCCCGATCCGGCCGCAGCCCGTCGCGGGCTACGTGACGCTCGGGCGCGGCGTGACGATCCACCGCAGCGACTGTCCGAGTTTCCTGCGCATGCAGGCCGTGCGGCCCGAGCGCGTGCTGAAGGTGGAATGGACGGCGGACGACGCAGATCTGCTGCCTGTGGAGATCCGCGTAAGCGCCTACGACCGGCGCGGGCTGGTGCGCGACGTCACCGACGTCGTGGCCGTGGAACGGCTCAGCATCGAGGCGATGACGACGACGACGGACGGTGCGTCGGGCATGGCGGAGCTCACGCTGCGCCTCGCGGTGCACGACCTCGACCAGCTCGGGCGGCTCCTGCAGCGCCTCTCGCACGTACCGAACGTCATCGAGGCGCGCAGGGCGCGCTGAGCGCTCCGGCCGGCCAGTGCCGGCCGGCCGAAGCTTCAGCGGCTGGAAGCTCTAGCGGTTGATGGAATCGATCGCGCGCTTGTCCGCGGCGAGCGCCGCCTCGTGCAGCGCCTCGGAAAGGGTGGGATGCGCGTGGATCGTGCGCTGCAGATCCTCGCTGCTCGCAGAGTACTCGAGCGCCAGCACGGCCTCCGCGATGAGCTCGCCGGCCATCGGACCGATGATGTGCACGCCGAGGATCTCGTCGTCGTCCTGCGCGGCGATCAGCTTCACGAAACCCTGAGCCTGCTCCATCGCCCGCGCACGGCCGCTCGCGAGGAACGGGAACACGCCCACCTTGTAGGGCCTGCCGCTCGCCTTCACCTGCTCTTCCGTGAGCCCCACCCAGGCGATCTCGGGCGCGGTGTAGATCACCGACGGAATGGTCTTGTAGTTGACCTCCGCGAAGCGTCCCGCGATGAGGTCCGCGACCATCACGCCCTCTTCCTTCGCCTTGTGCGCGAGCATCGGTCCGCGCACGCAGTCGCCGACGGCCCACACGCCGTCAACGCCCGTGCGGCACTGCTCGTCCACCTGGATGAAGCCGCGCTCGTCGAGCTGCACGCCGGTATCGGGCGCAAGGAGATCCTTCGTGTACGGACGGCGACCGATGGCGACGACCAGCTTGTCGACCTCGAGCGTGTGCTCGCCCTTCGCGTCGGTGTACGTCACCTTCACCACGTCGCCGCTCACGACGGCGCCGCTCACCCTCGCGCCGAGGCGGATGTCGAGCTCCTGCTTGCGGAAGTGGCGCAGCGCTTCCTTCGCGAGCTGCTGATCGGCCATCGCGAGGAAGTCGTCGAGCGCCTCGAGAATGACGACCTGGCTGCCGAGACGACGCCAGACGCTTCCGAGCTCGAGACCGATGACACCGGCGCCGATCACGCCGAGACGCTTCGGCACGGCGTCGAAATCGAGCGCGCCCCAGGAATCCACGATGTGCTTGCCGTCGAAGGGCGCGGAGCGCAGCTCGGCCGGCGCCGAGCCGGAAGCGAGAATCACGTTCTTCGCACTGAGCTCGCGCTTCGCTCCGTCGGGCGTCGTGAGCTCGACACGCCGACCCGGCAGGAGCCTGCCGTGGCCGTGAATCGGCGTGACGCCCGCGGCCTTGAAGAGCGCGTTGATGCCGTCCGTGCTCTTCTTGACGATGCCCGCCTTGCGCTTCTGCATCGCGGCCAGATCGAGCGTGACGCCGGACGCCTTGATGCCGTGCACCGCGAACTCCGAGTGCAGGCGATGGAAGAGCTCCGAGGACTCGAGCAGCGCCTTCGACGGAATGCAGCCCGCGTTGAGGCACGTGCCGCCGAAGGCAGGCGTCCCGTCGCGGTTCTTCCATTCGTCGATGCACGCGACGGAGAGTCCGTTCTGCGCGGCGCGGATCGCCGCCGGATAGCCGGCGGGCCCGCCGCCGATCACGATGACGTCGTATGAGTCGGCCATGACTTCAGATCCCGAGCAGCATGCGGCCTGGATCCTCGATGCATTCCTTGATGGTCACGAGGAACTGAACGGCCTCGCGGCCGTCGATGATGCGGTGATCGTAGGTCACGGCGAGGTACATCATGGGCCGGACCACGATCTGACCGTTCACGACCACCGGCCGCTCCTGCACCTTGTGCATGCCCAGGATCGCGCTCTGCGGCGCATTGACGATCGGCGTCGACATGAGCGAGCCGAACACGCCGCCGTTCGTGATGGTGAACGTGCCGCCCGTCAGATCCTCGATGGAGATGGTGCCCTCGCGGGCCTTCTTCGCGTACGCCGCGATCTCCTTCTCGATGTCCGCGAAGCTCTTGGCATCCGCGTCGCGCACGACGGGCACCATGAGACCGCGATCCGTCGAGACCGCGACGCCGATGTCGTAGTACTCGTGGTAGATGATGTCGTTGCCGTCGACGGACGCGTTGAGAATCGGGAACTTCTTCAGTCCCTCGATCGCGGCCTTCACGAAGAACGACATGAAGCCGAGCTTCACGCCGTGCTCCTTCTCGAAACGGTCGCGATAGCGCGCGCGCAGATCCTGGATGGCCGTGAGATCGACCTCGTTGAACGTCGTGAGGAGCGCCTGAGTCGACTGTGCCTCCACCATGCGCTGCGCGATGCGCTGACGGAGACGCGTCATCGCGACGCGCTGCTCCCTGCGTCCCGGCGCGACGGCAGGCGTCGCGGGCTCGGGCGCGGGAGCCCTCGCCTGCGGTGCGGCCGCCGGCGCCGCAGCCGCCGCGCGGCGCTTGTCGAGGTACTCGACGACGTCGGACTTGGTGAGGCGCCCGTCGCGACCGGAAGCGGGAATCTGCGACGGATCGAGCCCGTTCTCCTCGACGAGACGGCGGACGGAAGGACTGAGCTTCGCGGAAGCGCTTTCGGCGCCGGTCGCCTTTGCTGCCACGGCCGCGGTCTTCGCCGCTTCCGCCCGCGCCGGCTCGCTCTTCGCGGCCGGTGCGCTCTGCGCCGGCTGGGCCGCCGCCGCGGCACCTTCCTCGATCACCGCGAGCACCTGGCCGCTCGTGACCGTCGTCCCGCTCGGAACCCTGATCTCGCGAAGCACGCCGTTCGCGGGCGCCGGCACCTCGAGAACGACCTTGTCGGTTTCGAGGTCGGCAAGATTCTCGTCACGGCTGACGGTGTCACCCGCCTGCTTGTGCCAGGCGACGAGCGTCGCGTCGCTGACGGACTCGGGCAGTTGCGGAACCCGTATCTCGATCGTCATGAGCTCTTCTTCCTGAGGGGTGTCGCGGTGAGCCGGGCGGTCTCACGGCCCGTCTCTTCGGTCGTGGTAGCGTGCAGCGCCGCCTCGATGAGGCTCTGCTGCTCGACCTCGTGAATCTTCGGCAGGCCCGTCGCCGGAGCGGCCGCAGGCGCACGACCTGCGTACAGCAGCTCCCTGCGCCCGAGCGGACCCTGCAGGCGATGGCGGATCTGGTACCAGGCGCCCTGGTTCTGCGGCTCCTCCTGGCACCAGACGAACTCGCGCGCGTTCGAGTACTTGCGCACGATCGCCTCGTATTCCTCGGTCGGGAACGGATACAGCTGCTCGATGCGCACCAGCGCCACGTCGCGCAGCCCGTCCTTGCGGCGCGCCTTCAGCAGATCGAAGTACACCTTGCCGCTGCAGAACACGACGCGCCGGACCTGCTGAGGCGGAAGATCGTCGATCTCGTCGATCACGAGCTGGAAGCCGCCGTCAACCAGATCCTCGAGCCTCGACACCGACAGCTCGTGGCGCAGCAGGCTCTTCGGCGTCATCACGATGAGCGGCTTGCGGAAGGAGCGCAGCATCTGCCGGCGCAGCATGTGGAACATCTGCGCGGGCGTCGACGGCACGCACACCTGCATGTTCATTTCTGCACACAACTGCAGGAAGCGCTCGAGGCGCGCCGAGGAATGCTCGGGACCCTGGCCCTCGTATCCGTGCGGCAGGAACAGCACGAGACCGCAGATGCGGCCCCACTTCGCCTCGCCCGAGCTGATGAACTGATCGATGATGACCTGCGCACCGTTCGCGAAATCGCCGAACTGCGCTTCCCAGATGTCGAGGCAGTTGGGCTCGGTGGTGGAGTAACCGTACTCGAAGCCGAGCACCGCTTCCTCGGAGAGCACCGAGTCGATCACCTGGAAGCGCGGCTGGCGCTCGGCGACGTGCTGCAGCGGCACGTAGGGCTCACCGGTCTGCTGGTCGTAGAGCACCGCGTGGCGATGGAAGAACGTGCCGCGGCCGGTGTCCTGACCGGTGATGCGCACGGAGAAGCCGTCCTCGAGCAGCGCCGCGTAGGCCAGCGTCTCCGCGCAGCCCCAGTCGAGCGGCATCTCGCCGGCGATCATGCGCGCGCGGTTCGTCATGACCTGCGCCACGCGCGGGTGGAGCGTCATGCCCTCGGGCACGCGAACGATGCGCTCGCCGAGCGACCTGAGGCGGCGCAGCTCGACGCCGGTCTGCACGCGCTCGCTCCAGTCGACGTTGGCGTACTTGCTCCAGTCGACCGTGTACTTGTTGCCGATGAGGCCGAGAGAAGCGCGCGCCTGGGGGCGTCCCTCGTCGAGCCCCTTGCGGTACTGCTCGATCATCTCGGCGGCTTCGGCCTCGGTGATGACACCGTCGGCGATCAGGCGGTCCGCATAGAGCTTGCGCACCGTCGGATGCTGGCGGATGACGCGGTACATCACCGGCTGCGTCGCGGCGGGCTCGTCGGCCTCGTTGTGGCCGTGACGGCGGTAGCAGACGAGATCGATGACCACGTCCTTGTGGAATCGCATGCGATACTCGAGCGCGAGGCGCGTGACGAACACCACGGCCTCGGGATCGTCGCCGTTCACGTGGAAGATCGGCGCCTCGAGCATCTTGGCGACGTCGCTCGGGTACATCGTCGAGCGCATGTCGCGCGGGTCGGACGTCGTGAAGCCGACCTGGTTGTTCACGATGATGTGAATCGTGCCGCCGGTGTAGAAGCCGCGCGCCTGCGAAAGCTGCAGCGTCTCCATCACCACACCCTGGCCGGCGAACGCGGCGTCGCCATGGACGAGCACGGGAACGACGCGATCGCCGCGCTCGTCGCCGCGCCGCTCCTGACGTGCGCGTACCGAGCCCTCGACGACGGGGTTCACCACCTCGAGATGCGATGGATTGAACGCCAGCGCGACGTGCACGTTACCGCCGGGCGTGCGCAGGTCGGCGGAGAAGCCCTTGTGGTACTTCACGTCGCCCGATCCGCCCTTCACGAGCGCGGCGTCGTAGCTGCCCTCGAACTCCGAGTACATGACCGAGGGCGACTTGCCGAGGATGTTCACCAGCACGTTGAGACGCCCGCGGTGGGCCATGCCGATGATCAGCTCCTCGACTCCGGCGATTCCCGCCTGCTGCACCAGATCGTCGAGCAGCGGAATCAGCGAATCGCCGCCTTCGAGCGAGAAGCGCTTCTGACCGACGTACTTCGTGTGGAGGTAGCGCTCGAGGCCCTCGGCCGTGGTGAGCTGCCAGAGAATGTTGCGCCGTTCCTCGGGCGTGAAGCGATGGCGGATGCGGCCGGTCTGGTACTGATCCTGCAGCCACAGCCGCTCTTCCGAGTTCGACACGTGGGCGAACTCGGCGCCGATGGTACCGGCGTACATGTATTCGAGCTGCGCCAGGATGTCGCGCAGCTTCATGCGCTTCGGGATCGCGTCGGTGCGGCTGCCCGTGAAGAACTCGGAATCGAGATCCGCCTCGGACAGTCCGAAGTAATCGAGCTCGAGCACGCGCGGCCGCGGCCGGCGCATGAGTCCCAGAGGATCGAGCTTCGCGATGAGATGACCGCGGTTGGCCCAGATCTGGATCAACCGCGATACCGCAGCCTGCTTGGCGCTCGCGGCACCTTCCGGCGCGGCCAGCATGCGCGGCTGCTGTGAGCGCGCCGTGATGGCGGACTGTACGGGACCGTGCGCCCGTTCATCCGCCGAACGCGGTGCCAGACCGTCGAAGTACGTCCGCCAGTGCGGTGGCACGCCTTCGGGATCGCGCAGGTACTGCTCGTAAAGGGATTCGAGGAATGCAGCGTTTCCGCCGAATAGAGGTGTTGGCTCGAGCATGAATACCCAACCTTCCGCAGGCCGCAACAAGCCCACAGAAACTCCTGTCGACTCAAGGCCCTGACGGGGAATGGGAGCGGAACAATAGTTTAGCTGATGACGCGTCGGCGCGAAACGCGCAGCCGACGCACGTAGCCGGTTTGCGACGCTCTGCCGGGAACTCGCTCACGGTTCGACGAGCACTCGATCGAGAAGCGACAGCTCGTATGCGATCAGTACGCCGTACCCGGCAGCCACCATGTACAGAATGAGTCCCACCGGGAATCGGCCGAACGCGCGCAGCCGTGCGAGCAGCGTGAGCAGGATCACACCGGCCCCGGTCAGACCGAGCTTGGTGACGGCGAACCCGCCACCGCTGCCCATGACGAGCGGTTTCATGACGGGATTGATCTCTTCGGCGCCGTGGGAGACGAGCATCAGCGTGAGCACGGCGTCGGCGCAGGAAAGCAGCAGAATGACGAGCGCGACGGCGAGCCAGCGCGACTGGTGCCAGTCGACCGATGCGATACCGCCGTCACCCGCACGCCGGGGCCCGCGACGGCGGGGATTGCGGCTGCCGTAGAAGAGCGCTCGCAGGGTCTGCTTACGGCGGTCGGGTCGTGTGCGGCGGTCCGGGATGCCCGATTCAGCGGGCTGCGATCGATCGGGCGGCACGTCTGTCCATGCTGTCGAAGATCTGCGCCGCCGCATTGTAGCCGCCCCTTCCTGGTGCTCGACTGCATCCGCCCGGAATGTGAACTGACGCACGCGGCCGCAGCCGGCTTACGCGCCGGAACGGCGCCCGCTCGTCTCTTTACCTGTGCGCGTGCGTCCCGTGGCATGTGGCTTGCTGATCTGTACTTTTCACGCTCGCTGCACGACCCGCGGGTTGATAGTCTCAGTTCCGGCCTGTCCGGTGACCAGCCGTTATGTGACGTGAACGGTCTGCACCTTGCGCACATCGCGGGCATCGACGTCCGCGTCGACTGGAGCCTGCTGATCGTCTTCCTGCTGATCGTGAGCAGCCTCGCCATGGGGTTGTTCCCCGCGTGGCATCCCGACTGGGGCAGCGGGCTCGCGTGGCTGACGGCGATCGCGGCCGCACTCCTCTTCTTCGGCTCCGTGCTGGCGCACGAGCTGTCCCATGCGCTGATGGGTCGCCGTCAGGGCATCGCCGTCCGTCGCATCACGCTGTTCGTGTTCGGCGGAATGGCACACATGGAACACGAGCCGCATCGCTGGCGCGCGGAGCTGTGGATGGCGATCGTCGGACCGTTCACGAGTCTCGTGATCGGCAGCGTGTGTCTGCTCATCGTCGAGCTGTGGATCGACCCCGCGGATCTCGTCTCGTCACCCGACGGTGCGACCGTGCAGGCGCTGCTCGCGCGGCTGCCGCCTCTTCCCACGCTCCTCCTGTGGCTCGGTCAGGTGAACATCGTGCTCGCCCTCTTCAATCTCGTGCCCGGCTTTCCGCTCGACGGCGGCCGCGTGCTGCGCGCGGTACTGTGGGGCGTGACGGGCGACATGCGCCGTGCGACGCGGTGGGCCTCGGCGGCCGGGCAGGCCTTCGCGTGGGTGCTGATCATCGCGGGCTTCTCGATGATGCTCGGCGTGCGCATCCCCGTGCTGGGCACCGGATTCGCGAGCGGCGTGTGGATCGCGTTCATCGGCTGGTTCCTCAACAACGCGGCGCTCGTGAGCTACCGGCAGCTCCTCACGCGAGAGGCGCTGCAGGACGTGCCCGTTTCACGGCTGATGATGACCCGCTTCGCGTCCGTGACGCCGGACCTGTCGGTCGAGGCGCTCGTCGAAGAGCACGTCGTACGCACGGGTCAGCGTGCATTCCCGGTCGAAAGGAACGGCCGGCTCGCCGGAATCGTTTGCCTGCGCGACATTCAGCAGCTTCCCCGCCAGCAACGCGCGACGAGCACCGTTGCCGACATCATGACGCCCGCCGAGCGGATCGCGGTCGTGCATCCGGAGGACGATGCGCTCGACGCGCTCGAAACGCTCGCACGGCGCAACGTGAATCAGCTCCCCGTGGTCGAGGCGGACGGGACGCTGCGCGGTCTCCTGCGGCGCGAGGACGTTCTGCGCTGGCTCGCCCTGCATCGGGATGAGCAGCATTCCCGGCGCATTCCCTGAGCACCGGGCGCGCGGAACGTGCACGAGGTCTCTTCAGTGCCTGAGACCTGCCGCCGCGTCGTGTGCCGGACGACCGGTTTCGAGGAAGGTCTTGAGCCGCAGCAGATCCTGATCGAACTCGGACTTGGGATCCGCACCGAAGAGGCGTGCGACGACGTGACCGAGCGCACCGGCCGGCGGGCGGTAGCTCATCTCGATGTCGAGCCGGGTGCCGCCGTCGTCGGGCCGGAAACGGATCGTGCCGGCATGCTCGACAGTCGAACCGGGCACGGTCTCCCACGAGAGGAGACGGTTCGGCTCCATCCGCGTCGTGACCGCATCCCACTCCACGGGAATCCCCCCCGGACCTGCGACGACCCAGTGCGAGACACCGTCCTCGCGCAACCGCACTTCGCGCACGTTGGTCATGAACTGCGGGAAGCTCTCGTATCGGGCCAGCGTTTCGAACACCTGCTCCACAGGTGCGTTGACGTGGATGGTCTTGTGGACGTCGATGCCGCGCCGGCCCGCCATGCCGGCGAGCCGGGAGAGCGGCACGTTCGTCGTGCTGCGCACGATCAGCGCGGCGCCGATGATGCCGCTCAGCAGCCCCGTCAGCGGATGCTCGTCCTCGCTGAGCGCATTGAGGAGCAGCGCGCTGCCGGCCGCACCCATGACGGCGCGCGTGGCGGGTGACCAGTGCTCCTGCAGGATGTCGAGCCGCTGCCCGGGAGGCCGAGGCGCACCGCCCTGAAGGGCCGGCACCCCGTCGGAGCTCTCGTGGACGGCGGTATGGTCCTCCACCTCACGCACGCCGGGCACCGCGCGCACCGTGCGCAGGAGCTGAGCATGCTCGTCCCGAAGGACGGGGCCGCTCAGGATCACGCGCCCTCCCTCGGCCCGAACCTCGACGGCCCCCGGATGCGACACGACACGCCCCAGCCTCGAGCGCACTCGCTCGACGAGAACCTCGTCGGATGCCCCGCCGGATGAGAAGCGCTGCCGGAGACTCGGCACGAGGCCGCGCGTGCGGTTCGCGAGATCGCGTCCGGCCACGCCCATCGCCTCGTCCAGGCGGTTGATCCGGCTCGACAGCCGGTCGCGCAGCAGAGCGCGCCTGCGCCGCCCTTGCTGAGGATCGAGGAGGTACATCGCGGCCGCGCCGATTGCGAAGGGGATGAGCGGTAGTGCCATGGTGCGGGCTCCCTGTGGTGCCGAACGAGGACGGCTGCACTCCAGCAATCACTGCGCCCGCGGCCCGGGACGGCGAATCCCGTCGCCTGCGTTCCGGAATCGATCGTCCGGCACGGCAACGGTTACACGCGAAGAGAAACGTTCACGGAAGGCCTGTCCGCAGCCTCCCGTCGAGGTGCGATCTCCGGGGAACGGCGGGGACGCTCTGCTCGACGGGCCGGAATGGCGCCCCCGACAGGAGTTGAACCTGTGACCTTTCCCTTAGGAGGGGAACGCTCTATCCAACTGAGCTACGGGGGCGCGGGATAGAGGGAAGGATCTGGTGGAGCGGAAGGGGATCGAACCCTCGACCTTCGCATTGCGAACGCGACGCTCTCCCAGCTGAGCTACCGCCCCACACACCTGACGGCGCCGTGTCCCGTGCGGCGTCTTCCTTCCGACACCCTGATCCGGCGCCCCGACTCAAGTGGCGCGCGATTCTAGCAGCAAGTGCAGGCATGGCCAATGCACCCGGTGCGCGAGCCTGACGCCTGGTGCGTCAGGCGTTAAGATTCGGCCTGCGGTCGTGAACGGAGGCAGACCATGCTCAGCGTCGGATCGCGGGCGCCGGAGTTCACCTTGGCCGACCAGGACGAGCGGGAGGTGTCCCTGACGTCCCTCCTCAACGCCGGTCCGCTGATCCTCTACTTCTACCCTGCCGATTTCACGCCGATCTGCACGCGCCAGGCCTGCCTCGTCCGCGACCTGCACGAGGACATCCGCCGCACCGGACTCACGGTCGCCGGCATCAGCCCGCAGAGCCCCGCCACCCACCGCGAGTTCCGGGCGCGTTACGGCCTCACGTTCCCGCTGCTCTCCGACCCCGACAAGGCCGTCATCCGCATGTACGACGTGAACGGGTTCCTGGGCTTCGGCGTGCGCCGCGTGACCTACCTGATCGACCAGGGACGCATCATCCGCGATGCGGTGGTCGCCGATCTGCGCCTCCGCGAGCACGAGGCTTTCATCCGCACGGCGCTCGCGGTCGGCGACGGCCGCTGAGCCGTCCACGACGGGCGGGCTCGTTCCTCACCAGACGGTGACGAGAACGCGCCGCTCGTGCGCGCTCGTGCGGTGCTCCCAGAGGTACACCCCCTGCCAGGTGCCGAGCGCGAGTCTCGAGTCGCGCACGGGTATCACGAGCGAGCTCTGCGTGAGCACGGTGCGGATGTGCGCCGGCATGTCGTCCGGCCCCTCGGTGTCGTGCTCGTAGGCGGGATCGCCGTCGCGCGCAATGCGCTGCATGAAACGCTCGAGGTCGCGCCTCACGGCCGGATCGGCGTTTTCGCAGATCACGAGCGATGCGCTCGTGTGCGACAGGAAGACGTTGCACAGACCCTGCCGCACACCGGAATGCCGCACGACCTCGGCGATCCGCGAAGTGAGATCGAGGAACTGCCGGCCGGCCGTTCGAACGCGGAACTCTTCCTGATGCACGGGCACGACTCCGTCAGTACCTGAGCCGGACGAGGCCGGGGTTGCCGAGCGACGGAACGCTCAGGATGTAGAGATCCCCGTACTCGTCCTCGCCGATCGGCGGCACCTCGAGACCGGTGAGCTCCCGGATGAGCTCGGGGACGGTGTTGCCGTGCGCGACGACGAGCACGGTGCCGCCGCGGTGCTGGCGGCGGATCCGGGACACGAGCCCTGCAACGTCACGCGCGGGCACGACCGACGGTTTGATCTTCAGCCGCTCCGCCAGCGGCGCGGCGGTCTGCTGCGTGCGCCGCGCATCGGTCACGTAGATCGCCTGGATGCCGCCCGGGCTCGAGTCGGACCCGAACATGCGTGCGAGCTGCCGGGCACGCTGCTCGCCGGCCGGCGCGAGCGGCGGATCCTCGATGGAGCCGAGCTGCTTCTCGGCGTGGCGCACGATGACGACCGTGGTCGTCGAGAGCGATCGATAGGCCGCGTAGGCGATCGCTACGAGCGCGATGAGGAGCAGCGCGCCGAGCCAGATCGGCGCGAGGAAAGGACGGCGCTGACGTGTGATTCCGGGTGCGTGCATCGCGTCGGATGATACGGTCGCCGCACCGCGCGATGCCACGCTCGGCGCACGCCGCGCGGGAACCACCACGCGGCCGCCGGCGTGACGGCGCTTCGGTCCTACTTCAGCAGGACCACGGTATCGCCGGGGCGCAGCCCGGCCGCGTTGGCCTCGTCGGTGTCGAGATGCAGCTCGAGCCGGAAATCCGGTCGAACGCGCACGACGACGTCGCCGAAGATGAGGTCCCGCCCCTCGCTGTCCACCGCGACGCGCACCACCTGCCGGTCGTGCACACCGAGCCGCGCGGCGTCTTCGGGGCTCATGTGAATGTGGCGCAGCGAGACGATGACCCCGTGGTCGAGGGTGATGCTTCCTCTGGGTCCTTCGATCGTGATGCCGGGCGTATCCGAGAGCTCGCCGGAGAGCCGCACCGGCGCATCGAGACCGAGCACGTGCTCGTCCGTGCGCGAAATCTCCACCTGATCGGTCTCGCGCGGCGGACCGATCAGGCGCACGTTCTCGATCCGGCCGCGCGGACCGACGAGCGTGACGGTCTCCTCCGCCGCGAACTGACCGGTCTGCTTCAGCGGCGCGCGTTCCCGGAGCCGGTAACCGGCACCGAACAGCCGCTCGATGCTTTCCTGCGAGAGATGCGCGTGGCGGGCGGAAATCGCGACGGGAATGAGCGGTCTGTCCTCACTCATGGCCTGCGGGCTCCCGGCACCGTACGCGGATTCGCTCTTCATGGTGTGCCATTGCCGCAGAAAACGCCGCCGGCCGCAATTGCGGCCGGCCGCAGCCCGCGCCCGCGCAAGAGCCGTGCCCGGCTTCAGCTCTCGCCCGGGATCCAGTTCGTGCCGGCGAGCGGCACGCGCGCCATCGCGGCCGCTTCCACGGTGAGCGCGACGAGATCCTCCGGCTCGAGATTGAGCAGGTGCGACTTGCCGCAGGCCCGCGCGATGATCTGCGCCTCCATGGTGAGCACGCGCAGGTAGTTCGCGATCCGCCGCCCGCCCACGACCGGATCGAGCCGCTTCGCGAGCTCGGGGTCCTGCGTGGAAATGCCGGCCGGATCCTGACCCAGGTGATAGTCGTCGTAGAAGCCGGCCGCCGAGCCGAGCTTGCGATACTCCGCATCCCAGCGCGGGTGGTTGCAGCCGAGCGCGATGAGTGCCGCCGTGCCGATCGCGACCGCGTCCGCGCCGAGCGCGAGCGCCTTCGCGACATCCGCGCCCGTGCGGATGCCTCCCGAGACGATGAGCTGCACGCCGTTGCGGTGGACGTTCATCTCCTGCAGCGCCTGCACGGCCTGAGGGATCGCCGCGAGGATCGGAATGCCGACGTGCTCGATGAACACTTCCTGCGTGGCGGCCGTTCCGCCCTGCATGCCGTCGAGCACGACGACGTCGGCGCCCGCCTTCACGGCGAGCTTCACGTCGTAGTACGTGCGCGTCGCACCGATCTTCACGTAGATGGGCTTCTCCCAGTCCGTGATCTCGCGCAGCTCCTCGATCTTGATGGCGAGATCGTCGGGGCCGGTCCAGTCGGGATGCCGGCACGCGCTGCGCTGATCGACGCCGACCGGGAGCGTGCGCATCTTCGCCACACGCTCCGTGATCTTCTGGCCGAGGAGCATGCCGCCGCCGCCGGGCTTCGCGCCCTGCCCCAGCACCACCTCGATGGCGTCCGCCTTGCGCAGATCGTCGGGATTCATGCCGTAGCGCGACGGCAGATACTGGTAGACGAGGATCTTCGAGTGCTCGCGCTCCTCGGGCGTCATGCCGCCATCACCCGTCGTGGTGCTGGTGCCCACGATCGAGGCGCCGCGGCCGAGCGCCTCCTTCGCCTGTGCCGACAGCGCGCCGAAGCTCATGCCGGCGATGGTGATCGGCGTCGAGATCTCGATGGGCTTCTTCGCGTAGCGCGTGCCCAGCACCACGTTCGTGGCGCATTTCTCGCGGTATCCCTCGAGCGGATAGCGCGACATGCTGGCGCCGAGGAACAGGAGATCGTCGAAGTGCGGCACGCGGCGCTTCGCGCCCCATCCGCGGATGTCGTAGATACCCGTCTCCGCGGCGCGCTGGATCTCGTGGATCACCGCGCGATCGAAGGTCGCGGATTCGCGCAGGTGCGGCAGTACGTCTCGTGTCATGACCGGGATCCCTCGTGGGCGGCGCTCAGTACGCCGCCGCGTTGTCCACCTTGAAGTTGTAGAGCTGGCGCGCCGAGCCGTAGCGGCGGAAGTCGCGCGGGTCGGCATCGACGTCCGCTCGGGCGAGGAGCTCGCGCAGCTCCTTGAGATGCTCCTCGCGCATCGGCTTCTCGATGCAGTCGGCGCCGAGCGAACGCACCTTGCCGCGCACGTAGATGCGCACCTCGTAGAGTGAGTCGCCGAGCGCGTCGCCGGCATCTCCGCACACGACGAGCCTGCCCGCCTGTCCCATGAAGGCGCTCATGTGGCCGACGCTGCCCTTGACCACGATGTCGATGCCCTTCATCGCGATACCGCAGCGGGCGGACGCATTGCCCTCGATCACGAGGAGACCACCGTGCGCCGTCGCGCCGGCCGATTGCGAGGCGTCACCGAGCACGCGCACGACGCCGGACATCATGTTCTCCGCGACGCCGACACCCGCGTTGCCGCGGATGGTCACGTGCGCCTTCTTGTTCATGCCCGCGCAGTAGTAGCCGCAGTGACCGTCGATCGTGACCGAGAGCTCCTGGTCGATGCCGCAGGCGATGCTGTGCGCCCCGCCGGGATTGAGCACGAGCCACTCGCGCTCCGTGAGCTGCCGTGCCTGCTCGTGGAGGAGCTGATTGAGCTCGCGTACGGAATGACTTGCCAGATCGAACTTCATCATGAGCCGCGCTCCCACACGTAGATTTCCGCCGGCTCCGGTTCCCACACGCGCGCCGCGGCGATGCCCGGCAGAGACGTGAGCGCGCGATACTCGGATGCCATCGCGACGTAGTCGTCGGTCTCGGCGATCACCGCGGGCTTGCAGGCGATCGGATCGCGCAGCACGGCGAAACCCTCGCGTGTGCCGATGGTGAAGGTGAAGAAGCCGTCGAGATCCCTGAGGGCTGCCTTCAGCGCCTCCGTGAGCGAATCGCCCTTCATGAGGCGCCACGTGAGATAGCCCGCTGCGACTTCCGTGTCGTTCTCCGTCTCGAACTCGATGCCTTCGCGCCGCAGCTTCGCCCGCAGACGGTTGTAGTTCGACAGTGAGCCGTTGTGCACGAGGCAGAGATCGAGACCCGTCGAGAACGGATGACTTCCCTCGAGCGTCACGGCGCTCTCCGTCGCCATGCGCGTGTGGCCGATGGCGTGCGTTCCCTGCATGCGCGCGAGCCCGAAGCGCCGCGAGATGTCCGCCGGCAGCCCGACGTCCTTCAGGATCTCGATGCTGCGGCCGATGCTCATGATCCGCACGTCCGGCACGCTGCGTGCGAGCCACTCGCGTACCGTCGCCTCGTCGGCGGCCAGCTTGAACACGGCGACGATGGCGTTCCGATGCCACGCGAGCTGCGGGTCGAGCTCCCGCGCCGCGAGCGCGAGCGCGTCCCAGTCGTACTTCGGGTCCGGATGCCGCAGCGTCACCTTCACGTGACGCTCGTCGACTTCGTCACCGTAGATCGCGAAGCCTGCGCTGTCGGGACCGCGCGTCGTCATGGAGATCAGCATCGGCTCGAAGAGCTCGCCGAGGCGCGGCTCGAGCGCAGAGTTCTTGAGATAGAGACCGACGATTCCGCACATGTAGCCTCCGGGAAGAAACGCGACGCCGTTCCTGGCGCCGCGTCAGAAGAAATCCGCGTAGCGCCGGCGCTCCCAGTCCGAGACGTGCCGGCTGTACTCCACCCACTCCATCCGCTTGAGCTCGATGAACTCGCGGGCGAGCGGCGCACCGAGCGCGTTCATCACGACCTCGTCCTGCTCGAGCGCATCGAGCGCCTCGGCGAGGTTCTGCGGCAGGAGCCTGATGCCAGCCTCCCGGATGCGTCGCGGACTCCACTCGTAGAGGTTGTCGTTGAGGGGCGGACCGGGATCGAGCTCGCGCTCCACGCCGTCCATGCCGGCCGCGAGGACCGCAGCCGTCACCAGATAGGGATTGCACGACGAATCGGGCAGCCGCAGCTCGATGCGCCCGTACGGGATGCGCACGCACGCCGTGCGGTTGTTGTCACCGTACGCGACGTACGCCGGCGCCCAGGTCGCGCCGGACAGTGAGCGGCCGACGACGAGCCGCTTGTAGGAGTTGACGGTCGGCGCGGCGATCGCGGCGAGCGCCCGCGCGTGCGCGAGGATGCCGCCGACGAAGTGGTAGCCCATCTTCGAAAGGCCGAGCCCGTGGCGATCCGAGTCGTCGTGGAAGAGGTTCTTCGTCCTATCGTCGCCCAGCGAGATGTGGAAGTGAGCTCCCGAGCCGGTGCGGTTCGAGAAGGGCTTGGGCATGAACGAGCACACCATGCCCATGCGCGAGGCGATGTCGCAGGCCGCCATGCGCAGCAGCACGAGGCGATCCGCGGTGGTGAGCGCGTCCGAGTACGTGAAGTTCACCTCGAACTGGCCGTTCGCGTCCTCGTGATCGATCTGGTAGACGTCGAGCCCCGCGGGACGCACGGCCTCGACGAGCCGGTCGAGGAACTCCGCGCTGCGCGCGAGCCCCTTGAAGTCGTAGCAGGGCTTCTCGAGCATGTCGGCCTCGTCCCAGAGCACGAGATCGCCGTTGGTGCCGCGCTTCAGGAGGACGAACTCCGGCTCGATTCCCGTGTACATGGTCATTCCGCGCCGCGCGAGATCGGCGAGCGCTCGCTTCAGCACCACCCGTGAGCACAGCGGGTAAGGCTCGTTGCGCACGAAGCCGTCGCACACCACGCGCGCATACCCGGGCATCCAGGGCAAGACGGTGAGCGTCGAGAGATCCGCGCGCGCCATGTAGTCGGGCCCTTCCGGGCCGATACCGAGGCCCCAGACCGCGAAGGCGGCGAAGCCGGCGCCTTCGTTGACGATCATCTCCAGGTGCTCGGCCGGAACCGATTTCGTCTTGGCCACACCGTGGATGTCGACGAACTGGGCAAGCACGTAGCGCAGGTCACGCTCCGCCAGATATTTCTTCGCCTGCTCGAGATTCATTGTCGTGTACTCCTCGACTCAGATGCAGGGAATGCCGAGCTCCCCCAACCCGGCAGGATCGACTGGCGCACCGCCGAGCTCGCACACGATGGTCGCGAGCGTGCGCCAGAGATTCGGTGCGAACGTCGGGTCGCACCACAGCCGCAGCGCCGGAGCCGGCGCCGCACGAAACGGGATCGCGAGCACGGACACACCGGCGAGCTGCGTGAGCACGAGCTCGCGGTCTTCCGCGAGGCGCGACGTGAACCGGACCGCGCAGACCTGCGCGAGCAGCTCGGGCAGGCGCTCGCCGAAGAGCAGGAGCGATGCGTCACTGCGGATCACGGGCATCGCATCCGCCGCGTCGATCGCGCGGAATTCCCGCGTCCAGTCGTCGTCCGCCGGCGCTTCGAGCAGGAACTCCGTGTTTCCGAGACGCGCGATCAGGCCTCCGCGATACGGCATCCAGCGGTTCGCCGGCGCCGGCAGCGGCAGACCGCGGGCTGCGAGCACTGCCGAGGCTCCCTCGCCCTTGAGCCCGATCTTCGCCCGCAGGGACACGTCGGACAGACCCACGGCGCGCAGAACGAATTCATGCTGACGATCGGCGCCATGCGCTTCCTGCGGAACGACACCCGGCTGCGAAGCACCGACGAGCGGCCGCACCGCTTCGCGGCTGACGTGATGGAAAGCCGAGCGGCGCGGTGTCATGCGGCCTCCGGAAGACGCTGCCGCTCGTTGCGGGCGTCGTAGAAGGGCGTCGGCACGACGACGGCCGGAATCATCTCGCCGCCGTCGCCGCGGATCGTGATGCGGGTCTGCGGCTCGGCGAGAGACGGCGTGAGCATTGCGAGCCCGATGGCGCGACCGAGCGTCGGCGACAGGGCGATGCTCGTGACACGGCCCGCGATCTCACCCTTCTCGACCACCAGATGGCATTCCTTGGGCAGCGGTCCGCTCGAGTCGATGAGCTCGAACCCGGCGAGCCGCTGGCGCAGCGGCCGCCGGCCGATCGCCTCGAGACTGCGCTTCCCGACGAAGAACGGCTTGTCCATCGCGAGCGCCCACTCGCAGCCCGCCTCGTACGGATTCGTGAGACCGTCCGTGTCCTGCCCGACGATCAGGTGCCCCTTCTCGAGCCGCAGCACGCGCTGCGCCTCGACGCCGAAGGGCTGCATTCCGTGCGCACGCCCCGCCTCGAGGATCGCGTTCCAGACGTGAGCCATGCAGTCGGCAGGCGCGTGGACCTCGTAGCCGAGCTCGCCGACGAAACCGACGCGCATGAGCCGGCACTCGACGCCGGCGACCGACGCCACACGGACCGCGAGGTACGGAAAGGCGCGCTCCGAGAGATCTGCGCTCGTCAGCGCGCTCAGCACGGCGCGTGCGCGTGGACCTGCGAGATTCACGGCGCCCATGTGCCCCGTGAGATTCGCGAGCATCACGCGCATCCGCCACACGATGGCGAGCCGCTGCAGCTCGCGGTACACGCTCGCCGAGCCGCTCGTCGTCGTCGTGATATAGAAGTGATCCGGAGCGAGGCGCGCGACGACACCGTCGTCCACGATGACGCCCGCCTCGTCGAGCATCAGACCGTAGCGCGTCGTGCCCGCCTTCTGCTGCACGAAGCGGCCGGTGTAGACGCGCTCGATGAACTCCGCTGCATCCGGACCGCGCACCTCGATCTTGCCGAGCGTGCCGACGTCGATCACGCCGACCGCACGCCGCACGGTGAGGACTTCCTCGCGGATCGCCTCCTCGCGCGACAGACTGCCGCGCGCGTAGTACTCGGGCCTCCGCCACTGACCCGCGAGCATGAAGCGCGCACCGAGTGCCTCGTGCTCGGCATGCAGCGGCGTCTCGCGCTCGACGTGGAAGCCGCGCCCGGCGAGATGCGACATCGGCACGGGGTGGAACATCGGCCGCGACGTCGGCGCACCGATCCGGCCCGGCGACGTGTGCCGCAGCCGCGCGAGGATGCGGATCGCATTCATGTTCGAATGCTTGCCCTGGCTCGGGCCCATCCCGACCGTGGTGTAGCGCTTGAGCAGCTCGATGCTGTCGAAGCCTTCCTGGACCGCATTGCGGAAGTCGTCGAGGCGCAGATCCTCGTCGAAGTCGACGAAGTTCCAGCCGCGCGCGTGCTCGAAGATCGGATAGGAATGAGAGGGCCGCGAAGCCTCGCACAGCGTGAGCGCACGCGCGCGCGCGAGAAGTCCCGGATCGACGGGAACACCCGCGCCTTCGGCGGCGAGCAGCCCCGCGCGTCGTCCGTCCTCGAGCTTCAGGGCGTAGTGGTGGATGCCGTTGACCCGGCCACACGCGTAGACGCCTTCGGGCAGCTCCTCGGGCACGAACTGCGACAGGTGCTCGTCGAAGCGCGCGCGCATGCCCGCCTGGTTGAGGAGCGATGCCGCCGGCGCCCACCCGACGCTCATCACGATGAGATCGCACTCGATGCGTCTGGCGCACGTCGCGTCGAGGCGGCCGATGTCGACGACCGGAGCGATGCGCGCGGCCGTGACTCTCTCTCGTCCGACCGCCTCGTACACGCCGAAGCCGTCGAAGACCGGGATACCGAGCTCGCGAACCTCCGTTCCAAACGGCGATGTCTCGCCCTCCTCGCGCAGGTCAGCGATGGCCGCGACGGTTACACCGTGCGTGTGCAGATCGAGCGCGACCCGGTACGCATCCGTGTTTCCGGCGAGCACGACGGCGCGCGTGCCCGGAGCCACCGCATAGCGATAGATGAGCCGCTGCGCGGCGGAGCCGAGCATGACGCCCGGCAGATCGTTGTGACCGAACACGGCGGGCTGCTCGAACGCGCCCGTCGCGCAGACCACGGCACCGGCGCGCACCTTCGTGATGAACTCCGGACCGACGAGGGGCACCCAGTGATCGGCGTAGTAACCGGCCGCGTACGTTCCGAGATACACGCGGATGCGCTCGTGCGCGTGAACGGCCGCGGCGAGCTGAGCGACGTGCCGCCGCTGATCCTGGTCGGCGCCCAGGTTGTACTGACCGCTGCCGCCGAGACGCGCGTTCTCGTCGACGAGCACGACCTCTGCACCTGCGTCGGCCGCCGCAAGTGCCGCCGCGAGACCCGACGGTCCGCCGCCGATCACCAGCACGTCGCACCAGTCGTAGCGCTTGGCCGTGCGGACGCGCCTGGCCGTGAGATCGACGGTCCCGAGGCCCGCCATCCCGCGGATCATGCGTTCCCAGAACGGGAACAGCGTCTTCGAGTGGAACGCCTTGTAGTAGAACCCGACGGGCAGGAAAGGCGCGAGCCACTCGATGAACCGCCCGCGATCGCGCTCGAGCCCGCCCCGCGTATTGACGGCACGGAGGTTGAGCCCCTCCTCGAGCGGCGTGACGTCGGCACGGACGTTCGGCTCCGAGCCCGCCTGCACCATGACGTTCACGTCGTGGTTCGCGAACGAGAGCACGCCGCGCGGCCGGTGATACTTGAAGCTCCGCCCGAGGAGATGCACGCCGTTCGCGAGCAGCGCGCTCGTGATCGTGTCGCCGGCGAAGCCGTTGTATTCCCGGCCCTCGAACCGGAAACGCAGCGGCCTGTCGCGATCGATCCACTCGCCTGCGACGGCAACGAGGCGCCTCATGCGTCGCCTCCGTACGGATACGTGCGCAGCACGCGGTCGGCGACGGTGTCGCGCTCGGCGATGAACCAGACACCACTCGGCACGTGGTACCACCATTCGCGCTTCACGGCGGGCACACCGCTGCGGTCGAAGACGTAGTGCGCCCATTCGGCGTCGCTCACGGCGTCGGGATCGGGCATGTCGCGCACCTCGCCTCCCCACACGAACTCCGAGATCGGACGCAGACCGTTGACGGGACAGCGCAGCAGCTTCATGTCAGTGCCCCACGCTCGCCGCCCCCTTCTCGCCCGTCAGGCGGAAGTCGGTGAAGCGCGAAAGATTGAACGCGCGGATGAGCTCGTGATCGCGGCCGTGCGCGATCGTCCACGCCATCGTCTTCCCGGCGACCGGCGTCGCCTTGAAGCCCCAGGTGCCCCATCCCGCGTCGAGATAGAACCCGGTCACGGGCGTCGTCCCCATGATCGGCGCGAAGTCCGGCGTCATGTCCGCCATCCCGGCCCACTGCCTGAGCACGCGCACGCGCGAAAGGAACGGAAAGAGATCGAGCATGTGAGAAGCGAGCCCTTCGGTGAAATCGAACGTCGAGCGCGTCGAATGCAGCTCGCAGGGATCGAGCGACGCGCCCATCACGAGCTCGCCGCGCGCCGACTGACTCACGTACACGTGCAGCGATCCCGAGACGATGATGGGATCCAGCCACGGCTTGAGCGGCTCCGACACCATCGCCTGCAGCGGCTGGATGGTGATCGGCGTCGAGAGTCCCACCATGCGGGTGATGCGCGGCGTGGAGCCGGCGACCGCACAGAGCACCGTGCGCGTGGCGATGCGTCCCTTCGTCGTGAGAACCGCCGACACGGCGCCCCCTTCGAGCTCGATGCCGACGACTTCCGTCTGCTGATGGATCTCGACGCCGCGCAGATCGGCGCCGCGGCCATAGCCCCAGGCGACGGCGTCGTGTCGTGCGACCGCACCGGGTGCGTGATAGAGCGCGCCGAGCACCGGCGCGTGCCCACCCGCGCTGAGATCCATCATCGGCAGCGCGCGCCTGAGCTCCTCCACATCCACGACGCGGCTTTCGACGCCGAGGTGGCGGTTGACCTCCGCGCGCCAGCGCATGGTGCGCAGAGACGCATCCGTGTGGGCGAGCGTGTAATGTCCTCGGGTGGAGTAGAACAGGTTGAGATCGAACTCGGCGGACAGGTCGCGCCACAGCCGTACGCTCTCGTCGTAGAACCTGACGCCTTCCGGCGTGAGATAGTTGCTGCGGACGATGGTCGTGTTGCGCGCGGTGTTGCCTCCACCGAGGTAGCCCTTCTCGAGCACGCACACGTCGGTGATTCCGTGATCGCGCGCGAGGTAATAGGCTGCGGCGAGTCCGTGTCCGCCGCCGCCGATGATCACGACGTCGTAGCTGGGCTTGAGCCGCGCATGGGTCCGGAACATCCGCGGCTCGGGGTGACGGCGCGCGAGCGCGAACTTCAGCAGTCGGTACGGCATCTGCGCAGCGGTCGCGGATCGAGTTGCACGGCACGAATCATCGAGTTCATATACTGAATAAAAGTTTCATACTGGTCAACACGTGGAGAAAGGGAAAATGGCGAAGCGCTCATCGGCACCACGCGGCACCGAAGCGGCCGAGGCGGACGGAAACCTCTATCGCCTGCTCGGGCTCGCCATCCGGGACGAGCGGCGCAGGCAGGGACTCACGATCGCGCAGATCGCCGAGCGCACTCAGCTCTCCCGCGGCATGCTCTCGAAGATCGAGACGGGTCACGCGGCGATGAGCCTCGAGTCGCTCTCGCGCATCGCCGCGGCGCTCGGAGTGTCCCTCGCGTCTCTCTTCCGCGGCGTCGAAGCGCGCGGCGGAGGCGCGCAGCACATCAAGGCGGGCACCGGCATGGAGGTCGTGCGACGCGGCACGAAGCGCGGGCACACCTACCACCTCCTCGCCTACGATCAGGGCCCGCACAAGCGCTTCGAGCCCTTCCTCATCTCCATGGACGACAAGTCCGAGGCATTCCCGGTGTTCGAGCATCCGGGCACGGAGTTCATCTACATGCTCCAGGGGAAGCTCGAGTACCGGCACGGCAAGCACACCTACCTGCTCGAGCCCGGCGATTCCCTCACCTTCTCCGGCCAGGTCCCGCACGGGCCCGAGCGGCTGCTGAAACTGCCGATCCGTTTCCTCTCGATCATCATCTACGGCGACCCGCGCGAGGTGATCGACTGAGCGCCGAAGCGGACGGCATGGAATGCGAAATCCTTCTGCGACAGCAGCCGGATCGGCACCCGCGGCACGCGCCACACCTCGTCCGCGTACTCGCGGATCGTCCGATCCGAGGAGAACGGTCCCGAGCGGGCGACGTTGAGGATCGACATCCGCGTCCACCGCTCGACGTCGGCATACGCGCGGTTCACCTCAGCCTGACACTCCGCATAGGCCGCGAAGTCGGCGAGCACCATGTAGGGGTCCCACCGGAGGAGCCCTTCGACGAGCGGCCGGAACAGCTCTCCGTCGCCCCGCGAGAAGAATCCGCTGCGGATGAGCTCCAGCGCCTCGCGCAGCTCCGGTGAACGGTTGCACCACTCTTCCGGCCGGTAGCCCGATGCGCGCAGCTCGCGTACCTCGCCCGCGGTCAGCCCGAACATGAAGAAGTTCTCCGGGCCTACCGCCTCGCGCAGCTCCAGATTCGCGCCATCGGGCGTGCCGATGGTGAGCGCGCCGTTCATGCAGAACTTCATGTTGCCCGTGCCCGACGCCTCCTTCCCCGCCGTCGAGATCTGCTCCGAGAGCTCGGCGGCCGGGTAGACGCGCTGCCCGTTCTTCACGTTGAAGTTCGGCAGGAACACGACCTTGATGCGGTCGCGGATCTGCGGGTCGCGGTTCACGACGTCGCCCACCGCGTTCACCAGCCGGATGATGAGCTTCGCGAGGTGGTACCCGGGCGCCGCCTTGCCGCCGAAGACGAAGGTGCGCGGCGCGATCTCGAGCCGCGAGTCCCACTTGAGCCGGCAGTAGAGCGCGACGACGTGCAGGATGTTGAGGTGCTGGCGCTTGTACTCGTGGATGCGCTTGACCTGCACGTCGCAGAGCGCATCCGGATCGATGACGACGCCCGTGCGCTCGCGCAGGAAGGCGGCGAGCTCGCACTTGTTGGCACGCTTGATGGCCCGCCATTCGGCGCGGAACTGCGCGTCCCCGGCCCACGGCTCGAGCTCGCGCAGGCGCTCGAGATCCCGTATCCAGGCGTCTCCCAGCGTGTCACGGAGGAGCGCAGAGAGACGCGGGTTGGTGAGCGCGAGCCAGCGCCGCGGCGTGACGCCGTTCGTCCTGTTGCAGAACTTCTCCGGCCACAGGTCGTAGAAGTCGCGCAGCACTTCCTCCCGGAGGAGCCGCGAATGGAGCGCCGCCACGCCGTTGACGGTGTGGCTGCCGACGCAGGCGAGATGCGCCATGCGCACGTGGCGCTCGCCGTGCTCGTCGATCAGGGACAGGCGCGCGACGCGCTCGTCGTCGCCGAAGAAGCGCATGCGCACCTCGTCGAGGAAGCGCGCGTTGATCTCGTAGACGATCTCGAGGTGCCGCGGCAGGATCCTGGCGAACATGGGCAGCGGCCAGCGCTCGAGCGCCTCGGGCAGCAGCGTGTGGTTGGTGTACGCGAAGGTTCTGCGGGTGATCTCCCATGCGGCGTCCCAGTCTATGGCGTGCTCGTCCACGAGGAGGCGCATCAGCTCGGCGACGGCGATCGCGGGATGCGTGTCGTTGAGCTGGACGGCGAACTTCTCGTGAAAGCGCTCGAGCGGAATCCCCTGCACCCTGAGGATGCGCAGCATGTCCTGCAGCGAGCAGCACACGAAGAAGTACTGCTGCTCGAGCCTGAGCTCCTTGCCCTGCACCGGCTCGTCGTTCGGATAGAGAACCTTGGTCAGGTTCTCCGAGATCACCTTCTGATTGACCGCGCCGTAGTAGTCGCCGCGATTGAAGACGGAGAAGTCGAAGGACTCCGGCGCCTCCGCGCGCCACAGGCGCAGCGTGTTGGCCGTATTGACCCGGTAGCCGAGGATCGGCGTGTCGTACGGCACGCCGTTCACGACCTTGTCGGGCACCCAGCGCACGCGCAGGCGGCCGTGGTCGTCGGTGTAGCGCTCGGTGTGCCCGCCGAACTTCACTTCCACCGCCCATTCCGGTCGGGCGATCTCCCAGGGATTGCCGTAGCGCAGCCACTTGTCGGTGCGCTCGACCTGCCAGCCGTCGACGATGTCCTGGTGGAAGATGCCGAACTCGTAGCGGATGCCGTAGCCGAGCGCAGGAATCTCGAGGGTGGCGAGCGAATCCAGGAAACAGGCGGCGAGTCGGCCGAGACCTCCGTTGCCGAGCCCCGGCTCGTCTTCCATCTCGAGCAGGAGGTCGAAATCGAGCCCGAGCTCGGTGACCGCGGCTCGCACCTCGTCGAGGATGCCGAGGTTGAGCAGGTTGTTGCCGAGGTGCGGGCCTGTGAGGAACTCGGCCGACAGGTACGCGACGGTGCGCGAGCCCTTGCGGGTGTAGGCCTCCGCCGTGCTGATCCAGCGGTGCAGCAGGCGATCGCGCACCGTGTACGCGAGCGCCATGTAGTAGTCGTGAAGCGTCGCGAGCGCGGGCGTCTTGCCCTGCAGGTACAGCAGGTTGTCGAGGAACGCGCGCTTGAACGCCTCCTTGCTCAGCGCGACGCGGGCGTCGTCGCCGTCCTGCGCCGGAGCGGCGTCGCCTGGGTAGCCGACCACGCTTGCGTCCATCTTTCGATCTCGCAGTGTTGCTCCCGGGGGACTTCCCCTCGACACGACTGCAAGAGACGTGCAGGGTCGCGGGCACGCATGCCGCGAGCGCGAGACGGCCGGATTTCAAGGATTTGCGTGTGCCGGATCACGCAGCGTGCCCGGGGCGATGCACCGCCATGATGCGCACCGCGCCCCAGAATCGTGCGTCGGCACCACTCGAATTCCGCCAACTGCCTGAATTCGCCCCACTGCGGGGCCTGGCACGGATCTGGCTTGGTGAGCGGCAGACAACACGAACCATGTCACCGACTGCCGCCCGTACATACGACGAGATGCTGGACGCGGACGCGCAGGCGCGTCCGCATTGCCGGCAATACTGGAGCTGGCTGACCGAGCAGCCGCGGCAGCACCTTGCGCAGAAGCGCGCAGAAGCCGATGCGCTCTTCCACCGGCTCGGGATCACCTTCGCGGTCTACGGCGAAACCGCCGGCACCGAGCGGCTGATTCCCTTCGACATCGTGCCGCGCATCCTGCCTGCTGAAGAATGGCGGCGGCTCGAGGCGGGTCTGAAGCAGCGCGTACGCGCGCTCAACGCGTTCATCGCGGACATCTACCACGATCAGGAGATCCTGCGGGCGGGACGCATCCCGGCCGAGGACGTTCTGTGCAACGCGCAGTACCGGCCGGAGATGCAGGGCATCGATGTCCCCGGCGGAATCTATGCGCACATCGCCGGCATCGACGTGGTGCGCGACGGCGACGGCGTGTTCCACGTGCTCGAGGACAATCTGCGCGTGCCATCGGGCGTCTCGTACATGCTCGAGAACCGCCGGATGATGATGCGGCTCTTTCCCGAGCTCTTCGCGCGCCACGCCGTGCGGCCCGTCGAGCACTATCCGGACGTGCTGCTCGAGAACCTGAAGAGCGTCGCGCCCGCAGGGATCACCGACCCGGCGGTGGTGCTGCTGACGCCGGGCGCCTGCAACAGCGCATACTTCGAGCACGCCTTTCTCGCCCAGCAGATGGGCATCGAGCTCGTCGAAGGACAGGACCTCTTCGTGCGCGACGAGGCGCTCTACATGCGCACGACACGCGGTCCGCAGCGCGTGCACGTCGTCTACCGGCGCATCGACGACGACTTCCTCGACCCCCTCTCCTTCCGGACGGACTCGCTCCTCGGCGTGCCCGGGCTGCTGCACGCGTACCGCGCGGGCAACGTGACGATCGCCAACGCGATCGGCACGGGAATAGCGGACGACAAGTCCATCTACCCCTACGTTCCCGAGATGGTGCGTTTCTACCTCGGCGAGGAGCCGATTCTCGCGAACGTGCAGACCTGGATCCTGCGCAACCCGGAGCATCGCGCGTACGTGCTCGACCACCTGCCCGAGCTCGTCGTGAAGGAGGTGCACGGCGCCGGCGGCTACGGAATGCTCATCGGACCCGCGGCGACGTCTCTGCAGATCGAAGAGTTCCGCGCGCGCATCCGTGCGCATCCCGAGCGCTACATCGCGCAGCCGACGCTGTGCCTCTCGACGTCGCCGACCTTCGTCGACGAGGGAATCGCCCCGCGTCACGTCGACCTGCGGCCTTTCGTCCTTTCGGGGCGCGAGATCACGCTCGTGCCCGGAGGCCTCACACGGGTGGCGCTGCGCGAGGGCTCGCTGGTCGTCAACTCCTCGCAGGGTGGGGGCACCAAGGACACCTGGGTGCTCGGAGACTGAAGTGCTGAGCCGCACCGCCGATCATCTCTACTGGATGGCGCGCTATCTCGAGCGTGCGGAGTGCCTCGCACGCATGCTCGATGCGCAGTACCGGCTCTCTCTCCTGCCTCGCCCGCCCGAGGCGGCGCTGCAGGGCTGGACCGCCACGCTGGTCTCGCTCGGCATGGAGCAGGGCTTCCTCGCGCAGCACGGCGCCGTCACGCCGCGCAGCGCGTTCGACTATCTCGCGTTCGACCGCGAGCATCCGGGCAGCATCCTGCGCTGCCTCCAGGCGGCAAGGGAGAACGCCCGCGCGGTCCGCGGAACGATCACCTCCGAGGTCTGGGAGACGCTGAACGAGACCTGGCTGCAGTCGCGCTCCTTCGGGACGCACGTGCCCGAGCACTCCCGGGGAGAGTTCCTCGAGTGGGTGAAGTACCGCGCGCATCTCACGCGCGGCGTCATCGAAGGCACGATGCTGCGCGACGAGGCGATCTGCTTCGTGCGCATCGGCACCTTCCTCGAGCGCGCGGACAACACGACGCGGCTCCTCGAAGCCCGCTGGCGCGATCCCGGCGGAAGCGGCGAGCGCCTCGCGAACGAGGCCTCGGAATGGGGTGTGCTGCTGCGAGCCATGTCGGCGTTCGAGCTCTACCGGCGCGTCTGCCGCGAAGGCGTCACGCCGCTGCGCGTGACGGCGCTCCTCCTCATGCGCGAGGACTTTCCGCAGGCCGTGCACCGCTGCCTCGACGAGCTGCAGTCCCACCTCGCGGCCGTCGCGAACGATCAGTCCGGCGATACGGTGCGGCGCGCGGGTGAGCTGCACGCGCAGTTCCACTATGGACGCTTCGAGGAGCTGTGCGCCGACGGCGTCGCGGCGTTCCTCGACCGCGTCCAGGCACGGCTGCGCGACCTGGGGTGCCGCATCGCCAACGACTTCCTCGTGCCACTCGGGGCGGCCTGAACATGCAGTTCCACGTCCGACACCGCACCACGTACCGCTACGACCGGCCCGTCGAGTACAGCGCGCAGGCTCTGCGCCTCACGCCGCGCCGCGAGGAACGGCAGCGGACACTCTCCTGGATCATCCAGGCGCCGGGCCGCCGCTCGGAGCAGATCGACGCGCACGGCAACGTCACGCATCTCCTCACGGTGGAGCGGCCGCACACGGAGATCGAGATCGTCGTGAGCGGCACGATCGAGGTCACGGGAAGCGAAGAGCGGATGCCTCACGAAGGCGCAGTTCCGCCGCTCGCCTACCTGGCGCCGACGACGCTCACGGCGAGCGACGGCGCGATCGCCGCGCTCGCGCGCCGCGCGCTCGGCAACGCGCCCGTCACTCGCGAGCGTCTCTACGATCTCGCGGCGCTGGTGAGAGAGAGCGTGCGCTACCGGCCGGGAGCGACGCGTGTGGAGGACTCTGCCGCAGCGGTGCTCGCACGCGGCGAAGGCGTCTGCCAGGACCAGGCGCACGTCTTCATCGCCTGCTGCCGAACCGCGCGCGTGCCGGCGCGTTACGTCAGCGGCTATCTCTGCACGGCCGACGACGGCGCGACCGCGAGTCATGCCTGGGCCGACGCATGGCTTCCCGAAAGTCGCTGCTGGATCGGCATCGACGTCACGCACCTCGAACCGGCGGGACGCCGGCATTGCCGCCTCGCGGTCGGCCGCGATTATCTCGATGCCGCGCCGGTGAGAGGCGTACGCCGGGGCGGCGGACAGGAGATCATGGAAGTCGACGTCAAGGTGATGCACGTCGAACAGTGACGCGCATCCGACCCTCACACTCCACGCCCGCACGCGCGGTGTGGACGTTACACTTGCGTCCGGGCACCGTCCGGCAGATCAACCCTCGAGAGAAACCCCGTTCATGACCTACTGCGTCGCCATGCTGCTCGACACCGGGCTGGTGTTCCTGTCGGATTCACGGACCAGCGCGGGCGTGGATCAGATCAACACCTTCCGCAAGACCATCGTGTTCCAGAAACCGGACGAGCGCGTGCTCGTGCTGCAGACCGCGGGCAACCTCGCCATCACGCAGGCCGTCGTCAGCATGCTGCGCGAGAAGCTCGACTCGCCCGAGCACGCGAATCTCTACGGCTGCGCAAATCTCTTCGAGGCCGCATGCTGCGTGGGCGATGCGCTGCGCGAGGTGCACCGGCGCGACGCGGCGTCGCTCAGGGAATTCGGCGTCGAGTTCAACGCGAGCCTGATCCTCGGCGGCCAGATCCGCGGCGAGCCGCCACGGCTCTTCAGCATCTACTCGGCGGGCAACTTCATCGAAGCGACGCCCGATACGACGTACTTCCAGATCGGTGAGTCGAAGTACGGCAAGCCGATCATCGACCGCGTCATCCGCCGCAGCAGCAGCCTGAACGAAGCGGCGAAGTGCGCGCTCGTGTCGATGGATTCGACGATCCGTTCGAACCTCTCCGTGGGACTGCCCCTCGATCTCGTGATCGTGAGACGCGACCAGTACACCGTCGCGCGCCACGTCTCCATCGGCGACGACGACCCCTACTTCCGCGGCATCCGGGCGCGCTGGAGCGAGGCGCTGCGCGAGGCATTCGCGCAGCTTCCCGATCCGGACTGGCTGACCACTCGTTAGGGGCGCACGAGGACCGCAGCGGGCAACGACCACGCCCTCGCTTCCGTCTGCGGCCCCACGGGCTGGAACCGCCGCGGCGGCTTCCGAGTTAAGCAGTATCGCTTTTCCCGGGAGACGCCATGGACAGCTTCGGTGCCCGCTCCTCGCTGCGCGTCGGCGCACGCGAGCACGAGATCTTCCACCTCGGAGCCCTCGCGCGGCACGGTCTCGACGTGCACCGACTGCCGTATTCGCTGCGGATTCTCCTCGAGAATCTCCTGCGCCACGAAGACGGCGTCACCGTCACCGCGGACGACATCCGCGCGCTCGCCGGCTGGAATCCGTCCGCGCCCGCCGACCGCGAGATCGCCTTCATGCCCGCGCGCGTGCTGCTGCAGGACTTCACCGGAGTGCCGGCGCTCGCCGATCTCGCCTCGATGCGCGATGCGATGGCGGAGCTCGGCGGCGATCCGAAGCGGATCAATCCGCAGCTGCCCGTCGAGCTGGTGATCGATCACTCGATCCAGGTGGACGTGTTCGGCGTGCCGCAGGCCTTCGACCGGAACGAGGAGCTCGATTACCGCCGCAACGAGGAGCGCTACCGTTTCATCAAGTGGGGCGCACTGGCCTTCTCCAGCTTCAGCGCGACGCCGCCCAACGCGGGCATCTGTCATCAGGTCAATCTGGAGTTCCTCTCGCGCGTCACCTTCGGGCTCGACGGCGAGACGCGCAAGGGCGAGAGCGGCCTGCCGCAGGCCTATCCCGACACGCTCGTCGGCACGGATTCGCACACGCCGATGGTGAACGGTCTCGGCGTGCTCGGCTGGGGCGTCGGCGGCATCGAGGCGGAAGCCGCGATGCTCGGTCAGCCCATCTCGATGCTCATCCCGCAGGTCATCGGCGTACGCCTCACGGGCGAGCTACGAGAAGGTGCCACTGCGACGGATCTCGTGCTGACGGTCACCGAGATGCTGCGCAGGCGAGGCGTCGTGGGACAGTTCGTGGAGTTCTTCGGTCCCGGCATCTCGAACCTGCGCATCGCAGATCGCGCGACGATCGGCAACATGTCGCCCGAGTACGGCTCGACCTGCACCATGTTCCCGGTCGATCAGGTCACGCTCGACTATCTTCGATTCACGGGCCGCTCCGAGGAGCGCATCGCGCTCGTCGAGGCGTACATGAAGGCGCAGGGTCTCTTTCACACGCCCGACGCACCGGAGCCCGTCTTCTCCGACACGCTCGAGCTCGATCTCGGCACCGTGGAGCCGAGCATCGCGGGCCCCGGCCGTCCCCAGGACCGCATCCCGCTCTCGAAGGCGAAGGAAGCTTTCCGCGCGGCCCTGCCGTCGCTCCTGCCGCCGCGTTCCGCCGGTACGCAGGCTCGTCAGGCGCCGAAGGACGGACTCGATCACGGCGCCGTGGCCATCGCAGCGATCACGAGCTGTACGAACACGTCGAACCCTTCGGTCATGATCGCGGCGGGACTGCTCGCGCGGAACGCGGTGCGCAGAGGGCTCAGGCGCAAACCGTGGGTGAAGACCTCGCTCGCGCCGGGCTCACGGGTCGTCACCGAGTACTACCGCCGCGCGGGGCTCATGAAGGATCTCGAGGCGCTCGGCTTTCATCTTGCCGGCTACGGCTGCACGACGTGCATCGGCAACTCGGGTCCGCTGCTGCCGGAAGTATCCGAAGCGATCGAGCGCGACGGACTGGTCGTTGTCTCCGTTCTCTCGGGCAACCGCAACTTCGAGGGCCGCATCAACCCGGAAGTCCGGGCCAACTTCCTCATGTCGCCGCCTCTCGTCGTGGCCTTCGCGCTCGCGGGCCGTATGGACATCGATCCGTATACGGAGCCGCTCACCGAGGACCCTGACGGCAATCCCGTCTTCCTGCGAGATCTCTGGCCGTCCCGCGAGGAGATCGAGCGCGTCATCCGCGACGCGATCGGCTCCGACATGTACCGGAGAACCTACTCGCGCATCTACAGGGGAGACAAACGCTGGAACGCGCTCCAGGTCGAAGCGAGCGAGCGTTACCCCTGGGAAGCCGCTTCGACCTATCTGCGCCGCCCACCCTATTTCGACGGCATGTCACGCGAAGCGCCGCATTCGGTCGAGGAGATCCGCGGCGCCCGCGTGATCGCGGTGCTCGGCGACAGCGTCACGACGGACCACATCTCTCCCGCAGGATCGATCAGAAAGGATTCTCCCGCGGGACGCTATCTCATCGAGCACGGAGTGCCGCCGGAGAGCTTCAACTCCTACGGCTCGCGGCGAGGCAATCACGAGGTGATGATGCGCGGCACGTTCGCGAACGTGCGCATCCGGAACCGCCTCGTGCCGCAGATCGAGGGACCGTACACGCGCCTTCTGCCGGGCAACGAGGTGCTGCCGATCTACGAGGCGGCCATGCGTTACAGGGAACGGGGCACGCCGCTCATCGTGCTCGCGGGCAGGGAGTACGGCTCCGGTTCCTCGCGCGACTGGGCGGCGAAGGGCCCGCGCCTGCTCGGTATCCGCGCGGTGATCGCCGAGAGCTACGAGCGCATACACCGCTCCAATCTGGTCGGGATGGGCGTCCTGCCGCTGCAGTTCCTCCCGGGTGAGTCCGTTGCGTCTCTGCATCTCACCGGCGAGGAAGTGTTCGAAGTGGTCGGACTCGCCGATGCGGTACGCAACGGCTTCGCATCGGGAAGGACGCTTCGCGTGGTCGCGCGCGGTCCCGGCTCGCACGAGACGCGGTTCGAGGTCCTGGTGCGCATCGACACGCCGCAGGAGCTGCTCTATTACCGGCACGGCGGCATCCTGCAGTACGTGCTGCGCCAGTTGCTGTCGGGCAGGCAGAGGCCCGAGGCCGTCGCGGGCAGCCTCGCCGCGGGACCGCAGCCCGATCCGCTCCACAGGCCGCCGAGAGACGTCGTGGAGCAGGGCTCGCGGGAGTCCTTCCCCGCCAGCGATCCTCCCGCGTACTGAGGCGGAATCGTCGAGGGATGCGCTATCTCGCGCTCTGCACCGACTACGACGGGACTCTCGCGCATCACGGTCGGGTGGCCGATTCGACGTGCGCGGCGCTCGAACGTCTGCGCGCCTCGGGCCGGCGGATCGTCCTCGTCACGGGCCGCCAGCTCGACGATCTCAGGAACGTGTGCCCGAAGCTCGAGCTCTTCGACTGCGTCGTGGCGGAAAACGGCGCCGTGCTGCACAGACCGGCAGCGCGCGAAGAGAAGGTTCTCGCCGGGCGTCCGCCGCAGCGCTTCATCGATGCGCTGCGCGAGCGCGGCGTGGAGCCGCTTTCGGTCGGCCGCGTGATAGTCGCGACCTGGGAGCCGCATCACACGACGGTGCTCGAGACGATCCGCGAGCTCGGCCTGGAGCTGCAGGTGATCTTCAACAAGGGCGCGGTCATGGTGCTGCCGGCCGGCGTGAACAAGGCGACGGGGCTCGCGGCCGCGCTCGACGCGCTCGGACTTTCACCGCACAACGCGGTGGGAATCGGCGATGCCGAGAACGACCACGCGTTCCTCGATCTCTGCGAATGTGCCGTCGCCGTGTCGAACGCGCTGCCGCTGCTCAAGGAACGAGCCGACCTCGTCACGCAGGGCGATCACGGCGCCGGTGTGGAAGAGCTCGTCGGACGGTTGCTGAAAGACGATCTCGCTTCGCTCGAGGAACGGCTCACGCGGCACCACGTGCTGCTCGGCCGCGACGCACGGGGTGAGGAAGTCCGCATGAGTCCCCACGGCACCAACATCCTGCTCGTCGGCACGTCGGGAAGCGGCAAGTCGACGCTCGCCACGGGCATCCTCGAGCGCCTCGTCGAGAGCCGCCGCACGTTCTGCATCATCGATCCCGAGGGCGACTACGACACGCTGCAGGGCGCGGTGACGCTGGGCACGGCTGAACGGCCGCCGGGCATCGACGAGATGGGTCAGCTCCTCGCGAAGCCCGGCGCGAGCTGCGTGCTCAATCTCGTCGCGCTTCCGATCACCGACCGGCCGGCGTTCTTCGAAGCATTGCTGCCGCGGCTTCAGGAGCTGCGCGCCCGCACCGGCCGCCCGCACTGGCTCGTGATCGACGAAGCGCATCACCTGCTGCCGGCCGCGCGCCGCAATGGCGGCTCCTCATTGCCCGAGCGTCTCGAGAACGTCCTGCAGATCACCGTGCACCCGAACCTCATCGCCGCGAGCGCCCTCGCACAGGTCGACACCGTCATCGCGGTCGGCATGACGCCCGAGGCGATGATGCGCGAGTTCTGCGAAACGCTCGGCGAGTGCCCGCCGGCTCTCGAGCCCGTGCGGCTGGAAGCGGGCGAAGCGCTCGTGTGGCTCCGCCGACGGGGACGGGCGCCGTTCCGCCTCGTCATCGAGCCGAGCCGCACCGAACGCCGCCGTCACACGCGCAAGTACGCCGAAGGCGAGCTCGGTCCGGACCGCAGCTTCTATTTCCGCGGCCCCGAAGGAAGGCTCAATCTGCGCGCGCAGAATCTGCTCCTCTTCCTGCAGCTCGCGGAAGGCGTCGACGACGACACCTGGCTGCATCATCTGCGCGGCCGCGACTACTCGCGCTGGATCCGCGACTGCATCAAGGACCGTCCGCTCGCGGAGGAAGTCGCCGAGATCGAGAACCGTGCGGACACCTCGCCGCAGGAGAGCCGCCGGCTCATCAGGCGGGCGATCGAGTCACGCTACACGCTGCCCGCCTGAGCAGGCGCATCGCTCCGTGAAGCCGCGCGCCGGCTCTCGGACTCGGCTTCGGCGACGCGTGCACTTTCGAGCGCCGGCGCGGGCGGCAACCCCGTGACCTCGAGGATCTCCTGCTCGTCGAGCGTCTCGCGCTCGAGCAGCGCCTTCACCAGTGCATCGAGCTCGCGGCGGTGTACGGTGAGGAGCCGCTTCGCTTCGGTATAGCACTCGTCGATGATCCGCCGCACCTCGTCATCGATGAGACGCGCCGTTTCCTCGCTGAAGGGTTTCGCACCGGGAAACACGGACGGGCCGCGCAGGTAGGGATTCTCGGGCGGTGCGAGCTCCACGAGCCCCAGCCGCTCGCTCATGCCCCAGCGCGTGACCATGTTGCGCGCGAGCTCGGTGGCCTGCCTGATGTCGTTCTCGGCGCCGGTCGTGCGCGTGCCGTAGACGATCTCCTCGGCGGCGCGCCCACCGAGCATGCCGATGATGCGCGCGCGCAGATAGCCTTCCGGATAGTTGTAGCGGTCGCTGTCGGGACGCTGGTACGTGACGCCGAGCGCCTGCCCGCGCGGCACGATCGACACGCGGTGCACGGGATCGGCGCCCGGTACCACCAGCCCGAGGATCGCATGACCGCCCTCGTGATACGCGATGCGCTCGCGATCCTCCTGCGAGAGAAGCAGCGGCCGCTCGGGTCCGAGCACGATCTTCTCGAGCGCATCGTAGAAATCGCGCCGACGCACCTCGTCCTGATTGCGCCGCGCGGCAAGGAGCGCCGCCTCGTTGACCAGGTTCCTGATGTCGGCTCCCGAGAAACCCGGCGTCGAGCCGGCGATCTCCGCGAGATCCACGTCCTTCGCGAGCGGCACCTTGCGCGTGTGGACCTTGAGTATCGCCTCGCGGCCGTTCTTGTCGGGCAGGTTGATCACGATGCGGCGGTCGAAGCGTCCGGGCCGCAGCAGCGCGCGGTCGAGGACGTCCGGCTGGTTCGTCGCCGCAAGGACGATGACACCTTCACGGCTCGAGAAGCCGTCCATCTCGGTGAGGATCTGGTTGAGCGTCTGCTCCTGCTCGCTCGTGCCGCCGATCGCCACCTGCCCGCGCGCGCGGCCGATGGAGTCGATCTCGTCGATGAAGATGATCGCCGGCGCGTGCTCGCGCGCCTGCCTGAAGAGATCGCGCACCCGCGCGGCACCGACGCCCACGATCATCTCGACGAACTCGGAGGCGCTCATCGAGAAGAACGGCACGCCGGCCTCGCCGGCAACGGCCCGCGCGAGCAGCGTCTTGCCGGTTCCCGGGGCGCCGATGAGCAGCACGCCCTTGGGCGCCGTTCCGCCGAGGCGCGTGTACTTGGCGGGGTCCTTCAGGAAGTCGACGATCTCGACGAGCTCGTTCTCGGCCTCGTCGATGCCGGCGACGTCGTCGAACGTGACGCGCTTCTCCTGCTCCTGGTCGTAGCGCCGCGCCCGGCTCTTCCCGAGACCCATGAGCCCGCCGCCCAGCAGCCCGCCCTGCCGGGACGCACGCCGGAAGAGCCAGACGTAGAACAGAATGATGAGCAGCGCCGGTCCGAAGCCGTACAGCAGCGTCGCCCAGGGACTCGTTCCCGTGCGGATGGGCTCGGCGCTGATCTCGACGCCGTTCGCAATGAGCAGCGCCTCGAGCCCGGGGTCGACGAAGACGGGCACCGTCGTGCGGAACGTTTCCGAGGTGCGCGGCTCGGCCGGCCGGGCGCCGCGCGGCGCCGGAACGCGCACCCCCTCTGCCCGCCCCGATTCGGCGTCGGCGGGCGGATAGGTAATGGCCTCGCGGAAGCGGCCTTCGATGTTCTCGCCCTGGCTGTAGATCTCCGCGACGTTGCCCCGGGTCACCTGCTCCCGGAACACGGTGTAGGGGATGGTGAGCGGCTCGTCCTCGGGAGGCGCGAGGGTGCGGACCAGCAGGAAGTTGGCAAGAAGCACCAGGAGGAACACCCACCAGACGTGAGGCGGCGGCAGCGGCGGCCGCGAACGATCGGTTCCCGAGGCACCGCCCGGCCTGCCGGCCGGCTGCCGGGCCTGACGCGTCCCGCCCTCCTTTTCTTTTTCCGATCCGAACACTGGCCACCTCATGCCGGCCCCTCCGGCAAGCTCCATACCCGAGCGATCCGCAGCGGCCGGGCGGAGAAGCCGATCACGCTTCCCGCGAATGCCGCGGCAACCCACGGAACTTTTCGGGGACTCCGTCTGTCATGCGCTGTCCCTTTTCCGGCCGCCCGTTCCGGCCATTGAACTGCGGCGCGGCGCCCCCACAGTGCGCCGCCCTTTTCTCGACAACCAACGAACAACACCAAGGAGGTCATCGGATGGAACTGGTCACGATCCTCGTCGTCGCAACGTCGGTGCTGACGGTGATGCACTTCGTCACGATTCTCTCGCGCCGCAAGCTCGACTGAGGATCGGCCGTACCGCCCCCGGGGAATGAGCCCGGGGGCGGAAGTTTTCAACCCGCTTCATCCGTCATCGCCTTCGCAAGGATCTCGTACGACCGCAGCCGCGCGGCGTGGTCGTAGATCGCGGAAACCACGATCAGCTCGTCGACGCCGGTTTCCCTGACGAAGCGCTCGAGACCGGCACGGACGGTGCGCCCCGACCCGACGAACGCGTAGCGCAGCATCGCCGAGGCCTGCGCCTTCTCGAGCGGCGTCCAGTACGTGTCGATGTCGTCGATCGGCGGCGGCAGTCGCCCCGGTGAGCCGCGGACCAGATTCGCGAACTGCTGCTGCACCGAGGTGAAGAGCCTCCGCGCCTCATCGTCGGTGTCCGCGGCGACGACGTTGACGCCTGCCATCGTGTACGGCCGATCGAGCTGCGAGGAGGACCGGAAGCTCTCGCGGTATATGCGCAGCGCGTGGAACAGCGCGTCCGGCGCGAAATGGGATGCGAACGCGTACGGCAAGCCGAGCATGGCGGCGAGCTGCGCACCGAAGACACTCGAGCCGAGGATCCAGACCGGCACGTTGAGGCCTGCGCCTGGCACGGCACGCACCGCCTGCCCTTCCCGCGGCGGCGCGAAGTAGCTCTGCAGCTCCACGACGTCGTCGGGGAAGGTATCCGCGCTCGCGGGGCTCCGACGCAGGGCCCTGACGGTGACCTGGTCCGTCCCGGGCGCGCGGCCCAGACCGAGATCGATGCGTCCGGGATAGAGCGTCTCGAGCGTTCCGAACTGCTCGGCGATGACGAGCGGCGCATGGTTCGGCAGCATGATGCCGCCCGCGCCGACGCGGATCCTGCGCGTTCCTGCCGCGACATAGCCGATCACCACCGCAGTCGCCGAGCTCGCGATGCCCGGCATGTTGTGGTGCTCGGCCAGCCAGAATCGGCGGTAGCCCCACTCTTCCGCGTGCTGCGCGAGGTCGAGCGTGTTTCGAAGCGCATCGGCTGGTGTCGCGCCCACCGTCACGAACGCGAGATCGAGTATCGACAGCGGTACCACGGCTCGTTCAGCGCCTCAGGCCGGACGGCTCGCCGCGTCGAGCCTCGCGAGCTGCTCCTTCGTGAGCACGAGGCGCATCGCGCCGAGCAGCTCCTCGGTCTGCGCGACGCTCGTTGCGCTCGCAATCGGTGCGGCGACGCCCGGTTGAGCGGCGAGCCAGGCGAGCGCCACCTGCGCCGGCGTCGCGCGCGCCTCCGCGGCGACCTCGTCGAGAGCGTTGAGCACCGCGAAACCGCGCTCGTTCATGTACTGCGCGACCGCGCGGGCGCGGGCGCGCCCCTCGAGATCCTTGTCACTGCGATACTTGCCGGTGAGGAAGCCCGATGCGAGACCGAAGTACGGAAGCGCAGCGATGTTCCGTTCGACACAGAGCTGCTGCAGCGGACCCTCGAACTGCGAGCGGTCCATGAGGTTGTATCGCGGCTGGAGCACCGTGTAGCTCGCGAATCCGCGCCGCGCGCTGATGTCGAGCGCCTGCTCGAGGCGCGGCGCCTCGTAGTTCGAGGCGCCGATGGCGCGCACCTTGCCGGCCCGCACCAGACGATCGAACGCCGCGAGCGTCTCCTCGAGCGGCGTGTCGGCATCGTCGACGTGGGCGTAGTACAGGTCGATGTAGTCCGTGCGCAGCCGGCGCAGGGAGCCCTCCACGGCGGCCTCGATACGGGCCGGCGCGAGGCCCTTCTCGCCGCCGATCTCCATGCCGACCTTGGTGGCGATCAGCACGTCGTCGCGGCGCCCGCGCGCAGCGAGCCAGGTGCCGATGATGGTCTCGGACTCGCCTCCCTTGTGGCCCGGAACCCAGGTCGAGTAGACGTCTGCGGTGTCGATCATCTTCCCGCCGCCGGCGACGAATGCATCGAGTATCGCGTGCGAAGTCTTCTCGTCCGCCGTCCAGCCGAAGACGTTTCCGCCGAGAACGAGCGGCGGCGTCGCCAGTCCGCTCGTGCCGAGTTGCCTGTCGCTCATATATCACTCACTTCCCGATTTCGATGCATGCGATTTCCGCCGTGAGCGGATCGCACGCGATCACCTGAACTCGAAGTACTCGAAGTGCAGATTGCGCTCCGGTACGCCATTTTCGCGCATCCGCGCCTGGACCTCCCGCAGCAGCCCCTGGGGCCCGCAGAAGCTGATGCGGACCGCCGCGGCGCCGGCTTCGCTCACGATCGCGCGGAAACGATCGATGAACTCCGGGCTCGCCGGCCCCGTCGAGACGGGCACGAGCTCGACGCCGCGCCGGCTCGCGAGCTCCGCGACGCGCTCCGCCTTCGGAAACTCGCGTCCCGGAGTGAAGAAATAGAAGAACGTCACGCGATCGAAGTTTCTGCCTGCCTCGTCGGACAGCCAGGCGAGGAAGGGCGTGATGCCGACACCTCCCGCGATCCAGACCTCCCGCTGCGCGTCCACAGGACGCAGGAAGCGCCCGAACGGCGCGTAGATCTCCGCGTACATGCCGGGGGTCGTGTTCCGAACGAGCCGGTGCGTGTAATCGCCGAGATCGCGGATCACGAAGTGCACGTGCCCCTCGCCTCCGGCACCGGAGGCGATCGTGAACGGATGCGGCTCGCGCAGACCTTCCTCCTTGATCCGCAGGAATCCGAACTGACCGGGCCGGAACTCGATCGGGCGTTTCACGGGCGCGAGCTGGAGATGAACCCCGGCAGGACCGGGAGAAACGTTCACGACACGGTAGTTCGCGTGATCCGCGAAGAACGGATAGAGCAGCAGCTTGTAGAACGCGGCGGCAACACCCGCGGCCGCGATCACGCCGAGCCAGATGCCCGCGGGGCTCGAGAGCTCGATGGGTGAGCGGATGCTGAGCCAGTGTGCGACGACGATGAGAAACAGAGGCCCCGACGTCTTGTGCCACAGGCGCCATGTGCCGTAGGGGATCCTGCGATTGAGCGCCAGCAGGACGATGACCATCAGCGCGACGAAGCTGAGCTGACGCACGAGCCGCGTGTGATGGCGCGGAAGCGAGAGGATCGGCGCGAGATCCCACTCCTTCAGCTCCGCCTGGAAGACGAGGTGGAACGAGGCGAAAGCGAGCGCCCACACGGCCATCCACTTGTGGGTGAGATACACCCGATCGAGCCCGCCGAGCGCAGACTCCACGAACCTCAGGCGTCCGCCGAGCAATGCCGCGGTACCCATCAGCGCGAACGCCGACGCGCCGAGGGCAAGACTCAGCGCCGCGGTCGTCGGCCACGTCGCACGCGGAATCTCCGCGAACGTGAGTACGCAGGTCACTGCAACGACGATGAAGACTGCCTGCCAGGGCCTCAGGTACATGGGGGCCGCTCCCGCCGCTCTGTCGATATCTGCCGCTCGTGCACGGCGGCACCTCAGGGTGAGCCCGCGAGTGGAAATACCCGCGTGCTCCCTCCCTCGAACACGAATTCCTGGTCCCGGAAGGCGAGCCGGATGGGCGCTGCACCCGGCTCCCGCCCGCGCACCGTGAGCGTCTCGCGCGTCAGCCGCAGATCGAGCGTGTGCCCGCGATACCGGATGCGCATGTCGAGCCGGTCGAGCTCCTCGGGCAGCCTGGGATTGAGCCTCAGCACCCCGCCCGTCACTTCGATGCCCGTCGAGACGCGCTGCACGAGGTCGACGGTGCCGGCCATGGCGCCGAGGTGAATGCCTTCGGCCGTGGTGCCGCCCTGGATATCACTGACGTCGCTCTGCAGTGCCTCGGCGTAGTAGCGCATCGCCTTCGGCCGGTTCGAGCGCGCGAGCACCCACGCGTGCACGACGCGTGACAGTGTCGAGCCGTGCGTCGAGCGCGCGTCGTAGTACGCGACGTTGCGCGGAATGGTCTCGTATTCGAACGGGTATCCGAGGTGCCGGAAGAGCTCCCGCAGCTCGTCCGAGGAGAACAGATAGAACAGCATCAGCACGTCCGCCTGCTTCGAGACCTTGTAGCGGTTCGCGCTGTCACCCTCGGCCTCGAGAATCAGCTCCAGGCGCTGGATGTTGCCGTAGCGCTCGCGGTACGCCTCGAGATCGAGCTCGGCGAGACGCTCGTAGCCTTCGAACTGGCTGATGATTCCGTCGTCGTGGAACGGCACGAACATGCGCCGGCTGATGTCCCTCCAGCGCGCGATGTCTTCCGGCGTGATGCCGAGCCGCACCGTGAGCTCGGTGCGGCGGATGTCGGGCAGGATCTCGAGCACGTCGAGCGCCCGCAGCAGCACCCACACCGCCATGATGTTGGTGTAGGCGTTGTTGTCGAGCCCGGGCGTCGGCGAGTCGGGATAGCCTTCGTGGAACTCGTCGGGGCCCATCACGCCGCGGATCACGTAGCGGCCACGCTGCTCGTCGAAGGTGGCGATGCTCGACCAGAAGCGCGCGATCTCGAGGACGAGCTCCGCACCGTAGAACTGCATGAACTCGAGGTCGCCCGTCACCTGGTAGTAGTGCCAGACGTTCCAGACGATGGCGCTCCCCACGTGGCGCTGCAGGAAGGTGTTGTCCGGAATCCAGCGTCCCGAGCGCGGATTGAGGTTGAGCTCCTGAGTTTCTTCCTGACCGTCGCTGCCGCTCTGCCACGGGAACATGGCGCCCTGGTACCCGGCCGCGCGAGCCGCCGCGCGCGCTTCGTCGAGCCGGCGGTACCGGTAGAGCAGCAGCGAGCGCGTGATCTCCGGCGCGCGGAAGTTGAGCGTCGGAAAGATGAAGAGCTCGTCCCAGAAAACGTGACCCTGGTAGGCCTCGCCCGTCCAGCCGCGTGCCGGAATTCCGATGTCGAGACCGATCGAGTTGAGCGACGCCGCCTGCAGCAGGTGGAACATGTTGAGCCGCAGCAGCATGGGGACGTTGAGTGTGAAATCGCCTCCCCGGGCGCGCAGATGCACGTCGAAGCGGCGCCAGAGGTGCTTCCACGCGAGCGCATGCGCGTCGCGCAGGGAAGCGAAGCTCCCCGCCCGCGCAAGGGCCTTCAGGCACGCGACGGAGGGTTCGGAAATCGCGTAATCCCTGGAGCTGTAGATGAAGGCGATCTTCTCCACCGTCAGCGGCTCGCCCTCCCGCAGCTCCACGTCCATCTCGTGCGCGATGTACCCGGGCTCGGCGAGCTGCCGGCGCTGCGCATCGACGGGCTCCCCGTCGCGCAGCACCCGCGTGCGTGCCGCCATCGCGACGTGCAGATTGGATTGCGACGTCCGCACGAGCAGCCGCACGCCGTCCGGGCACGGCGAATCACCGAAGAGCGGCTCGAGGTGCCGGTTGTTGAAGCATGCGTAGAGCTTCGCGCCGGCGTTCACGACGCGGCCGTCGATTCCCGAGCGCAGCGTCACGGGTCCCGACCAGTTCTCGGCGACGATGCGGAGCTCGAAGGCACCGCAGTGCATGTCCGCCATCGAGACGAATCGCCGCTCCTCCAGCCGGCTGCGACGACCCTGCCCGTCTTCGAAAACAATCTGCCGCTCCAGCACCCCGCAGCGCAGGTCGAGCTCCTGGCGATACGACACCAGATGCACGCGCCGCTCGTCGAACCATTCGCCGTCGCCGAAGCGAAGCTCGAGCGACAGCCAGTTCGGAAAGTTCACGAGATCCTCGTTCTCGACGACGCGTCCGGCGATGTTCGTGTGCAGGCGGTTGTAGCCGCCCGCGAGATACGTGCCGGGATAGCGCACACCGTCCGCGCGTGCCCACGGCGCCGCCGCGCGCGTGGTGAAGTACCCGTTGCCGAGTGCGCAGACCGCCTCGCGGATGCCCTCGCGCCGGGCATCGAACGACTCGTAGACCAGCCTCCACGTCGACGGCGGCTCGACGGCGACCTGGACCTGCGCGAGGTCGGCCACGACCACGTCCGCACCGGCCGTACGCAACGCCTGCGACGTGCCCGTGCGGTCCACCCCGATGACGAGCCCGAAGCCGCCGGCGCGCCCCGCTTCGACCCCGGCGATCGCGTCCTCGACGACGACCGCACGCGAAGGCTCGACGCGCAGCCGCCGCGCGGCTTCGAGGAAGACATCCGGTGCCGGCTTGCCTTGCAGGTGCAGTGGCTCGATGTCGGTCCCGTCGACACGCACATCGAAGAGATTCTCGATGCGGGCCGCCTCCAGCACGGCGCGGCAGTTGCTGCTCGAGGAGACGACGGCGGTGCGCACGTCCTGCGCGCGCAGCGCCCGGATGAGGTCGACGGTGCTGCCGTACACATCCGCGCCGTGCGCATGCAGGTGCTCGTGGAAGTAGCGGTCCTTGAGCTTTCCGAGCGCGTATACGCTCTGCGTTCCGGGAGGGTCGTCGCTCCTGCCCTCGGGCAGATCGATGCCGCGCGATGAGAGAAAGGCTACGACGCCGTCGTGACGCGGCTTGCCGTCGACGAGGCGCCGGTAGTCCGTCTCGGGATCGAAAGGCTCGAACGCCGCGCCGCCCCGCGCCACGTGTGTCTCGAGGAGCTCGTCGAAGAGCCGCTTCCAGGCGGCGGCGTGCACGCTCGCCGTGCGGGTGACGACGCCGTCGAGGTCGAACAGCACCGCATCGTAGTCCCGCGGCGAGAGCGTGACGATGATGCCGGTGGCGCTCATGGGTGCAACGACACCCGGGGCGGGTGCTCGGACGCCGGCCTCAGTGCGCCGTCAGTCCGCCGTCGGCGAGCAGCACGTGACCCGTGATGAACGAGGCGCCGGGCGAGCACAGGAACAGCACCGCCTCGGCCATTTCCTCCGGTTCGGCGAGTCTCCCGATCGCGTGGCGCACGATCAGCTCCCGAGTGAACTCGGTATCGGCCATCCAGCCTGCGATCATCTGCGTCTTGACGCCGCCCGGGGCGAGCGCGTTGACGCGGATTCCCCTGCTCGAGTACTCGATCGCAGCCGCGCGCGTGAGCCCGACCACGCCGTGCTTCGCGGCGACGTAGGGCGCCATGCCGGGATCGGCAATCACGCCCGCGACGGAAGCGGTATTCACGATCGCACCGCCGCCCTGAGCGAGCATGCGTGGAATCTCGTACTTCATGCAGAGCCACACGCCCTTGAGGTCGACGTCGATCGTGCGGTTCCAGTCGGCTTCGGTCATCTCGACGAGCGGTTTCGTCGGCGGGAGAACTCCTGCGTTGTTGAAGGCCGCATCGAGGCGCCCGAAACGCTGGACAGTCGCCTCGACGAGCGCCTCCACCTCGGCGGCTCGTGAAACGTCGGTGCGGAGGAAGAAGACTTCGCCGCCCGTCTCGGCGATCATCCTCTCGGTCTCGCGGCCCCCGGCCTCGTCGAGGTCGGCGATCGCCACCCTTGCCCCTGCGCGTGCGAACGCGATCGCCGTCGCACGCCCGATGCCGCTGCTCGCGCCGGTGACGAGTACCGTCCTGCCGGCAAACCTGTCGTCCCTCGTGCTCATCGCTGCTCTCCCTACTTGATCACCGGGCCGGCCCGAATTCTCGAACGCGACGGCCGGCATGCAGGCCGTGAGGGCCGGAAGTCGGATGCTTCGGCTCAAGCAATCCCCATTCCCACGACGGCCGAGATCGAGCGTACGTGATCCGGGCAGGCGACGGCGATGCTGGATTTCCGCTACTCTCCCGCTCTGATGGATACTCCCCGCATCATGCGCGCCGCGACGATCGCGGCGATCGTGGTCGCAACACTCCTGATCGTCATCAAGCTGGCCGCCTGGCTGCTCACGGGCTCGGTCGCCGTGCTCTCGTCGCTGATCGATTCGGTGCTCGACGCGACCGCTTCGCTCCTCAACGCATTCGCGGTGCATCACGCGCTGCGGCCCGCCGACCACGAGCACCGGTTCGGCCACGGCAAGGCCGAGTCGCTGGCCGGGATCGGACAGACGCTGTTCGTCGGCGCCTCGGGCACGCTGCTGCTGTTCGAGGCCGTTCCACGTCTGCTCGACCCCCGGCCGATCGAGCAGGCGCCGGTCGGCATCGCAGTGATGGTGATCTCGATCGTTCTGACGGTCGGGCTGGTGACGTTCCAGCGCTACGCGATCCGCCGCACGGGCTCGGTCGCGATCGGCGCGGACTCACTGCACTACGCCGGCGACGTGCTGGTCAACGCCAGCATCATCGTGTCGCTCCTGCTGTCGAAGTATCTCGGCTGGTACGTCGCGGATCCGCTCTTCGCGATCGCAATCGCGATCTACGTACTTTCCACCGCGCTGCGCATCGCGCGCCGTTCGGTGGACGTGCTGATGGACCACGAGCTGCCGGACGAGGAGCGCTCGCTGATCGAGAAGATCTGTCTCGAGCATCCGCGAGTGCTCGCCGTGCACGACATGCGCACCCGGACCTCCGGCCTCACCAAGTTCATCCAGCTGCACCTCGAGATGGACGGTGAGATGACGCTGCGCGCGGCGCACGATGTCGCCGTTGCGGTCGAGCGCCGGATTCGTGCTGCTTTCCCCGGCGCCGAAGTGATCATCCACCAGGATCCCTTCGCGGGTCCCGATCGTCACGAGTGAAGACGGACAGCAACGTGCCGGCCACGGAGAACGCCGTGAGATCGAAACTGCGGCGCCGCTCGATTGCAGTGACCGCGATCGTCCTGCTCGCGGCGGGACTTGCGCTCGCGCGTCACTGGATGGGCCCGAGCCTGCCCGGCTACCGGCTGGAAACCCGGCCGCTCGTGCAGACGGTCGTCGCGAGCGGGCGTGTCATCACGATTTCCCGAGTGCAGGTCGGAAGCGAGATCACCGGCGTGGTGCGCGAACGGCGAGTCGAGGAAGGCGACGTCGTCGCTCCGGGCGACGTGCTGGTGGTGCTGCGGGCGGACGATCTCGCCGCACAGGTGCGCGCCGCCGAGGCGGCACTGAGCCAGCTCGAACGTTCCACCCGCCCGCAGGCTGAGGTGGCGCTGCGCGAGGCGGAATCCCGGCTCGCGCAGGCAGACCGCGAAGCACAGCGGCGCAGGGACCTCTTCGAGCGCGCTCTCATCGCCCGCGAATCGCTCGAGCAGGCGGAAGAAGCGCTCATCGTGGCGCGTGCCGCCGCGGAGAAGGCGCGGCTCATCGCCGCCGCGCTCGCCCCCGGCGGGCCCGAAGAGACACAGCTCAGGGAGCAGCTCGCCAACGCACGCGCCGCGCTGGAGAAGACCGTCGTGCGCTCCGAGGTCGCAGGGATCGTCCTCACACGCAATGCCGAGCCCGGCGATCTCGTGCAGCCCGGCCGCGTGCTGTTTGAGATCGCGCGCAGCGGCGACACGGAGATCCTCGTTCCCTTCGACGAGGAGAATCTGTCGCGGCTCGCCGTGGGCCAGCGCGCGGTCTGCATCGCGGACGCGTATCCCGACCGGCCGTTTCCGGCGGAGCTCAGCTTCATCTCGCCGAAGGTGGATCCGGAGCGCGGCACCGTCGACGTGCGCCTGAAGGTCGTGCCCGCACCGCCCTTCCTGCGGCAGGACATGACGGTATCGGTGAACGTGGAAACGGGACGGCGCGACAGTGCGCTCGTCGTGCCGAACGATGCGCTGTTCGGGATCGAAGGCGATACCGCGTACGTGCTGGCCGTGCGCGGCGGGCGCGCAGCACGTGTCCGAGTGACGCTCGGCCTGCGCGGTCCGTCGCTCACGGAGGTCGTCGCGGGTCTCGAGCCCGACGAGCTCGTGCTCGCGGCGCCGAGCGGTGCAGTCGCGGAGGGTGATCGGGTCCGCGTGCGCGAGCAGCCTCTGCCCGTCTCGCCCGCTCCTCCGGCCGCAACGCGGGAGAGCCGCTCGACTTCGCTCGACTGAACGCACCATGTGGACCGAATGGACCATTGCCATCCGCCTGCTGCGCGAGGGACGCGTCCAGTCGCTGCTCATCATCGTCGGGATCGCGGTGGGCGTAGCGGTCATCGTGTTCATCACCGCGCTCATCAGCGGCCTGCAGGCGAACACCATCCGACGCACGCTCGGCACGCAGGCACACGTCCGGGTCGAGCCGCCCGACGAGGTGAATCGCATCGCACCGGCGGCACCAGGCGTCGTGCAGCTCGTTCTGGAAGACCGCCGCGCACAGCGACTGCGGTCGATCCGCGACTGGCAGCAGGTCCGGGACACTCTCGAGCGCCTTCCGGGCGTCGTCGCCGTGTCGCCGATCGTCTCCGGACCGGCGTTCGCCCGGCGTGGCAGCGCGCGCAATTCCATCGCGCTGATCGGCGCCGATCCCGCGCGCTACGTGCGGGTCGTTCCCATCCACGAGAATCTGATCGCGGGCGCCTTCAGAGTCGGCGCAGGAGATGCGACGATAGGCCGCGGCCTCGCCGACGAGCTCGGCGTGCGCGTGGGCGACAAGATCCGCATCGATGCCGGTGAAGGGGCCACGGCCGTCGTCAACGTCGCCGGCATCTTCGAGCTCGGTGTCCGCGAGCTCGACGAGCGCTACGTCTTCGTCGATCTCAAGCAGGCGCAGTCGCTCCTCGATCTGCCGGGCGGCGTCACGGTGATCGACGTGACCGTCGAGGAGATCTTCGGCGCTGCCGACATCGCCGCGCGCATCTCCCGGCTGACGGGCCTCAAGGCGGAGAGCTGGATGCAGACCAACTCCCAGCTCCTCAATGCGCTGAGCGCACAGAGTCTCTCGGCGGCGATGATCGGCTTCTTCGTCGCGGTATCCGTCGCGTTCGCCATCGCGAGCGTGCTGTCGATCAGCGTCGTCCAGCACACGCGTGAGATCGGTATCCTGCGCGCGATGGGCGCCACGCAGCCGACGATGCTGCGTGTATTCCTCCTGCAGGGCGCCGTGTTCGGGCTGCTGGGCTCGACCGCCGGTGTCCTGCTCGGTCTCGCGCTGCTGCTCGCGTTCGATACGTTCGGTCCACGGCTCTTCGAGGTGCCCGTTGAGCCGGGGCTCCTCTTCGCGGCGATCGCGCTCGCGACGCTGACGGGAACCGTGTCGGCAGCCGTGCCGGCGCGTCGTGCGGCACGTCTCGATCCGGTAGCCGCCATCCGCTATGTCTGACGTGCAGGACGAAAGCGTTCTGCGGCTCGTGGGCCTGCGCAAGTCCTACGGCGTCGGCACGCCGGTCGAAACCGAGGTGCTGCACGGCATCGATCTCACGCTCGGGCGGCGCGATTTCGCCGCGCTCGTCGGCCCTTCCGGCTCCGGCAAGAGCACCCTGCTCAATCTCATCGGGCTCCTCGATCGCCCCACGAGCGGCGAGCTGTACCTGCTCGGACGTCCGACGCGCGACCTCGACGACGCCGCGCGCACGGCGCTGCGGGCGAGCGCCATCGGGTTCGTCTTCCAGTTCCATCACCTCATCGAAGGTTTCACGGCGCTCGAGAACGTCCTCATGCCGCTGATGCTCGCGCGAGGCAGACCCGACGCGGCGACCGTCGCGTGGGCACGGGAGCTGCTCGAGTCCGTGGGTCTCGGTGGCTTTGCCGACCGTCGGCCGGGCGAGCTGTCGGGCGGCCAGCAGCAGCGCGTCGCCGTCGCCCGCGCGCTCGTCACCCGACCGGCGCTCCTCCTCGCCGACGAGCCCACGGGCAATCTCGACACCCGGAGTGCCCAGGGCGTGTTCGAGCTCTTCCGTCGCTTCAATGCCGAGCTCGGCTGCGCAGTGCTGCTCGTCACGCACGATCCGCGCCTCGCGGAAGCCTGCGATCGCACGATCTCCCTCGTCGATGGTCGGATCGTGAGCGATTCGCCGAACCGGCGCCTCGTGAGCCCTCGGTCGCCCTGACGCTGCGGCGCGCGATCCGGCGGTGGCGATGGCACCGGCGGAAAACGGCCGCACCGCAGGAATCGTTCCCGTTCCACCTGAAGTCGCCGTGCAACGCATCAATCTCGCCGGGGGGCGCACGGGCGGGAACAACTCGGACCGCCGAGCATTCTCGTGGACGGGGAGGTAGAAGCGGGGGCTCCGGTATGCCGCGCTACGACGAACCCTCGGCGGCCCATCGTCCCGAAGACGTCGCCGACGAAGTCCGCGAAGACGACCTGATGCGGGTGATGCGCGAGGTGCCGCGCGGCGCGGCGTGGCTGTGTGCGATCGCCGTGGCTCTCATGCTCGTTTTCTGGCTGGCGATCTATTTCGGCGTGTTTCTCCCGCGCGGTCCCGTGAGCTGAGGAGGCATTGTGGTCGAGCGGCCGATGGACGAGCGCGCGATCCTCAGAACCGAGCTCCGGTGGGTGATCGTCGTCGCCATCGCCGTGCTCATCATCGTGGGCTCGATCGTGATCTCGAGCGCGGCCGTGGTGCTCCACCCGCCGAGCAGCGTCGAGCGCATCGACCCGACGACGCTGCACGTGAGCGGCGAGTTCGTCGAGGACAATCTCGGCGCCGTGCAGAATCGCGATGGCTCGGTGACGGTGCGCCTCGTCGCCACCCAGTTCGCGTTCGTCCCGAACTGCATCGTCGTTCCAGCGGACCGGCCCGTCACGTTCCGCATCACGAGTCCCGACGTCATCCACGGGCTCCTCATCGTGGGCACGAACGTCAATACCATGGTGATGCCCGGGTACGTCTCCGAGGTGCGAACGACCTTCCCTCGCACCGGCGAGCATCTGATGCCCTGTCACGAGTTCTGCGGTCTCGGCCACAGTGAGATGTGGAGCCGTGTGCGCGTGGTCGAGCCCGCCGCCTGGCAGCCGGACGAGAACGGCAGGGTGAGCTGCGAAACGCCCGCACGGTCACCGGTCGAGGAGGCGCCCGAGGAGACGCCGCAATGAAGCAGCGCGCGGAGCCTCTGATCCTCGCCCACCTCTGGGTCGCCTTCGTCGCCTTCGCGATCGCATCCGTGATGGGGGCTGCGCAGATGCTCTCGCGCAGCCCGTTGACCGCGCCCGCGGAAGGACCGGAAGCGTATTTCATCTCGGTCACCGCGCACGGCACGCTGATGGCCTACGTGCTGCCGACGCTCTTCGTGATGGGCTTCGGCTACTTCGTCGCGACGACCGCGCTCGCCCGGCCGCTGCCGGGCCTGAGAGCGGCATGGCTGGGCTTCTGGCTCGCGCTCGTGGGCACGCTGCTCGCCGCGCTTGCCGTCGTCACGGGCAGAGCGACGGTCCTCTACACCTTCTACCCGCCTCTCACCGGGAGCGCGCTCTACTACCTCGGCCTCGTGCTCGTCGTCGTCGGCTCGTGGATCTGGATCGTTCTCATGATCCTCGCGATGCGCGAGTGGAAGTATGAGAACCCGGGGCGGCCCGTGCCGCTCGCGATGTTCGCGACCGTCGCGAACGCCGTGATGTGGCTGTGGACGACGGCCGGCGTCGCGGTGGAGCTGCTGTTCCAGGTGATTCCCGCAGCGCTCGGCTGGAAGGACACGATCGACGTCGGACTCTCGCGCACGCTGTTCTCATGGACGCTGCACGCCATCGTGTACTTCTGGCTGATACCGGCATACATCGCGTTCTACACGATGCTGCCGCAGGCGGCGGGTGGCCGGCTCTACAGCGACACGATGGGCCGCATCGTCTTCATTCTCTTCCTGCTCTACAGCCTCCCGGTCGGGATGCACCACCTCTTCATGGATCCCGGCCACGGCACGGGCTTCAAGTTCCTGCAGATGATGCTGACGTCGCTCGTCACCGTGCCGACGCTGCTCACCATCTTCACGATCGCGGCTTCACTCGAGATCGCCGGGAGACTGCGCGGCGGCAAGGGGCTCTTCGGCTGGATCGCCGCCCTGCCCTGGCATCGGCCGATGGTGCTCGCCGCCGGACTCTCGTTCGTGATGCTGGGCCTCGGCGGCTTCGGCGGACTCGTGAACATGGGCTACGGCATGAACGCCATGGTCCACAACACGTCCTGGGTGACCGCGCACTTCCATCTGATCTTCGGCGGCTCGGTGGTGATCATGTACTTCGCCATCGCCTACGAGATCTGGCCGAAGCTCACGGGCCGGCGCGCGGTCGGAACGGGTGCGATGCGAGTGCAGCTCTGGACGTGGTTCATCGGCGTCCTGGTGACGACGCTGCCGTGGCACGCACTGGGTCTCGGCGGTCAGCCGCGCCGCGTCGCCACGTTCGACTTCAGCGAGCCACAGATCGCCTGGTGGGCGCCGTGGATCCTCGTCTCGACCGTGGGCGGCGCGCTCATGCTCGCGAGCGCACTCCTCTTTATATGGAATCTGGTCGGCTTCCACCGCGGCCCGGCGACTGGCGAGCGCCACATGACATATGCCCTTGCCGTCCATCCGCCGATGCACCTGCCGCGCGCGCTCAACGGCTTCGCATTGTGGAACTGGCTCGTCCTGTTCCTGATGGTCGTCGCCTACGGCTATCCGATCGCGCAGTTTTTCTTCGTCGACGGTCCACCCGCGCTCATCCAGCGCGTGACGGAGGCAGGCTGAGATGGTCGAGGATCGTCCTCCGGTTCCTGCGGAGCGCGAAGCGCTCGACAGACCGTGGAGGATCTGGGCGAGCGTCGCCGTGGTGAGCTTCGTGCTGCTCGCTTTCCTGCTCGGCTTCCTCGTCGTGCCGGAACGCGGAAAAGCGGGATTCGACCCGTTCACCGCGATGTGCCGCGCGCTCGGCATTCCGGGTTTCGGGCGTGAACCGCCCGAAAGTCCCGCGGCGGAGCGCGCCGCGCCCGCGTCGGAAGTAGCGTGGACGAGCGATACACGCCGTCTCCTTGCTTCGGCCGACGTGAAACAGGGTGCTCAGGTGGCCGAGTCGATCTGCCTGCCCTGTCATGGCATGGACGGCGTGGGAACGACGCCGATCTACCCACACCTCGTCCGGCAGTCCGCAGCGGCGATCTTCAAGCAGATGCAGGATTACCGTTCCGGCAAGCGTCAGGGTGCGCAGGCAGCGATCATGACGGCGTTCGCTCAGATGCTCGACGATCGGCAGATCGCGAACGTCGCTGCCTACTACGCGTCGCAGCGCCCCTCGCAGCGTGTCCGTCCCATCGCGACGTCACCGGCGATCGTCGAGCTCGCCCGGATCGGCGATCCCGCGCGCTCCCTGCCTCCCTGCGAGGCGTGTCATGCGGGCAGCGGTGGACCCATTGAGGCACCCGTTCTGCTCGGGCAGTCGGTCAGCTATCTCGAGCAGCAGCTCCAGGCGTTCGCCTCGGGCGAGCGCCGCAACGACATCTTCGCCCGCATGCGCACGATCGCGCAGCAGCTCACGCCGGAAGAGATCCGCGGCCTTTCGCTCTACTATTCCGCCGGCAGCGGAACCGAGAACACGGAAAGTGACGCCACGGCCGCGATGCTGCGGTAAGTGAAGCAGCACGACCGTGGCGTATGCGCGGGCACTCTGCTGCTGCCCGCCTGGTTGATCCGGACCCGCTGCCTGCGCACCACGAGAGGGTTACGCAGGCAGCGGTGATCGGTCACCGTTCGGGCGGAGCGGTCTGCTCGACCGAGCCCTCGCCGCTCACGTCGACGTCGCCCGGGTTCTCGAGCACGAACATCACCACGCGGCGATTGCGAGCACGGCCCTCGCGCGTCCGGTTGTCGTCGATCGGCTGGGTCTCGCCGAGACCGCGTGCGGTGAGCTGCGACGCGGCGACGCCGCGCGAGATCAGATAATCGCGCACGGCTTCGGCGCGCTTCTGCGACAGCGCAAGGTTGTAATCGTCGGGTCCCGTGCTGTCGGTGTGACCCTGCAGCTCGATGCGCAGCCGCGGGTACTTCATGAGCTGCGCCGCCACTTCGTCGAGCACCCTGAACGATTCCGCCGTGAGCTGCGCCGAGTTGAGCTCGAACGTGACGCCCTCGAGCGTGATCGAGCCCCTCTGCGGACAGCCGGTCGCATCGACCGCGACACCGCGCGGCGTGTCCGGGCACCTGTCGATGTCGTCCGTCACGCCGTCACCGTCCGAGTCGGCGGGTGCAGCCGGCGGCGGAGGCGGCGCCGGGGCAGGTGCCGGCGGCGGCGGAGTCGGCTCCGGTTCGGGTGCCGGAGGCGGCGCCTTGGGAGCACCGAAAGAGAACTGGAATCCGATCGTCGCGAGATAGTCGATGAAGTTGCCCGGGCTACCGGCGTCGATCCAGCGCAGCTTCACGTCGGGGCGCAGCGAGAACGTGCGTGCGCCGTCACCGCTCTCCCACAGCTTCCAGAAGAAGCCGATTCCCGCCTGCGCCATGAAGTCGCTCGCGTCCGGACCGGGATCGCGATCGAGCTGTGCAACACCGAGACCCAGGCTGAGATACGGCGAGACGAGTCCCGTTCGATCCAGCACGCCGAGGAAATCGAGCGAGCCGCCGTAGATGGTGTGATCGGACCCGGCCGGACCGCCGCCGAGCTCCGTTCCGTTGAGATTGAGCTCGATCGACAGCCCTTCGCTGACGTGCTTGCCGATCGCGAGTCCCCACAGCCAGTCATGGTCCTCGACCGGCCGCTCGTTGTCCGACCAGTAGCCGCCGACCTGCGGCGTGAGGTACCAGTGACCGACCTCCTGAGCGCTCGCTGCCGCTGATGCGGTGAGCGCGCAGAGCAGAGGCAATCCCTTCAGAAGTCCTTTCATGTGATCTCCTGTCGGATCTCATGTCCCGTCGGAATTCTACAACGGAATCGTGAGATGCACGCGAGTTTCACGGTCGCGCATTGTCGCGCGCATCGCACAGCAACGGTTGCATGCACGGTTGCGGTGCAATACCGCGTGCTCAGCGCGCGCGCAGCCGCAGCGCGTTGCCGATCACCGAAACGGACGAGAAGCTCATCGCGACGGCGGCGATGAGCGGGCTCAGGAGCACTCCGAAGAAGGGGTACAGCACTCCGGCGGCGATCGGAATGCCGAGCGAATTGTATCCGAAGGCGAACAACAGGTTCTGCCAGATGTTGCGGACCGTCGCGCGCGAGAGCTGGCGCGCACGCACGATGCCCTGCAGGTCGCCCTTCACGAGTGTCACCTGCGCGCTCTCCATCGCGATATCGGTACCCGTGCCCATCGCGATGCCGACGTCGGCCTGAGCGAGCGCCGGCGCATCGTTGATGCCGTCGCCCGCCATCGCGACACGGCGGCCGTCGCGCTGCAGCCGCTCGATCACCTGCACCTTGTCGGCCGGTTTCACGTCCGCGATCACCTCGTCGATTCCGAGCCTGCGCGCCACCGCTTCGGCCGTCGTGCGGTTGTCGCCGGTCAGCATCACGATGCGCACGCCTTCCGCCTTGAGCGCACGCACGGCCGCAGGCGTCGTCTCCTTGATCGGATCGCCGACCGCGATGAGGCCGGCAAGCCTGCGGTCCACCGCGAGGAACATGACCGTGAATCCGGACCGACGCAGCTCTTCCACTTCCGCCGATGTCTCTTCCGGCTCCACGCCTTGCGCGCGCATCAGCGCGGCGTTGCCGAGCGCCGCGAAACGATCCGATATCCGTCCCGTGACACCCTCGCCCGTGATCGACTGAAAATCGATCACCGGTGCCGGTGTGACGCCCCGCTCCTTCGCACCTTCGACGACCGCGCGCGCGAGCGGGTGCTCGCTGGGCTGCTCGAGACCCGCGGCGATCGACAGAACCTCGTCCTCCGAGAAACCGTTCAGCGGGATCACACGCTGGACTGCGGGGCGGCCGAGCGTGAGCGTGCCGGTCTTGTCGACGACCAGGGTGTCGATGTCACGCATGGCTTCGATGGCCGTGGCGTCGCGGAAGAGAACGCCGAGCTGTGCACCGCGGCCGCTCGCCACCATGATCGAGATGGGCGTTGCGAGGCCGAGAGCACAGGGACAGGCGATGATGAGCACCGCGACTGCATTGACGACCGCATAGGCGAGACGCGGCTCGGGCCCCACGAGCCACCAGACGAAGAACGTCACGACCGCGATCGCGATCACCGAAGGCACGAACCAGGCCGCCACCCGGTCGGCAAGACGCTGCAGTGGTGCGCGCGAGCGCTGCGCCTGCGCGACGAGCGCCACGATCTGAGACAGGAGACTTTCCGCTCCCACCTTCTCCGCCTCGATGACGAGCGTTCCCGTCTGGTTGATCGTCGCACCCACCACGCGATCGCCGGGTCCCTTGTCGACGGGCAGCGGCTCGCCTGTCAGCATCGACTCGTCGACGCTGGAACGTCCCTCGAGGATCCGCCCGTCCACCGGGATCTTCTCGCCCGGTCTCACACGCACGCGATCGCCGACCGCCACGGACTCGAGCGGCACGTCGATCTCGCTGCCGTCGGGCTCGATGCGTCTTGCGGTTCTGGGCGCAAGCCCCAGGAGCTCGCGGATCGCAGCGCTCGTCCGGCCGCGTGCGAGGAGCTCGAGCCACTCGCCGAGCAGCACGAGCGTGACGATCACTGCCGCGACCTCGAAGTACACGCCGACCATGCCGTGCTCGTCGCGCATCTCGGGCGGGAAGCTCCCCGGGAGGAAAGTCGCGGCCAGGCTGTAGATGACCGCGACGATCACGCCGAGCCCGATGAGCGTGTACATGTTGGGAGAACGGTTGACGACGCCCATCCAGCCCCGACGGAAGTAGTCCGCGCCCGCCCACAGGACGATCGGCAGAGTGAGACCGAGCTCCACGAACCGCAGCACGCGTACGGCGGTCATGGAAAGCTGCAGCTCGACGAGGTGCGGCACCATGGCGACCACGACGACGGGCACCGCGAGCGCGAGGGAGAAGAAGAATCGCGTGCGCACCTTCCTCAGCTCGCTGTCGTCTTCGACCGCTGCCGGCACGAGCGGCTCGAGCGCCATGCCGCAGATCGGGCAGCTTCCCGGACCCTCCTGACGGATCTCGGGATGCATGGGGCACGTGTAGATGGTGCCTGGCGGTACGGAACCCGGCGGTTCAGTCTGCGGGCGTGCAGCTCCGTGTACGTGGGACGCGTGCCCGTGGTGAATCGCGTGTCCGCCGTGACCTCCAGCCGGGCGATCGAGGTACTGCTTCGGGCTGGCGACGAACTTCGCGCGGCAGCCGGCGCAGCAGAAGTAGTACCGCTGCCCTTCGTGCTCCGCGACGTGCTCTGAATCCGGCGACACCTTCATGCCGCAGACCGGATCGACGCGCGGCCGTGCGCCGTCGGGCGCGGCGATACCGTACGCCACGTCTTTGCCGCGCATGGATTCCGTGCCCGAGCTCGTCATGCCGACCTCATCTCTACCGTCCAGTCCCCGTATCGATGTGGCCGTACTTGCCGGATGCAAGCACAGCATGAACCTTGCCGCCATGGGAAGATCGGAGAACCCTATAATGAGGCTGGCATGAAGCGTACCGGCGCGCTGTTCCGTCTGCTGCTGTGCCTGGCGCTCGTCCTCGACGGCGCCCGGCTTTCGCACGCGTCCCCACTCATGACGGACACGCACCCCACCGCCGAATCCGCTGCGATCGAGCAGGTCCTGCCCTGCCACGGGCACCACGACGAGGCGGCCGAGACAAAGGGCGACCCGGCAGACCACGCTGCCCACCATGACTCGACCAGCCCGCACCGGGAGTCGCATGACTGCTGCGGATCCGGCTCGTGCGACTGCGTGTGCGCCGGCCAGATGCCGGCCGCGGCAAGCACTTCGTGGGTTCGCACGATCATCGGGCAGAGTCCGGTGGTGTCGCTTCAGCTCGACTGGCCGGAATCTCGAAGCCCTCATCCACCCGACCGGCCTCCCATCGCTTGAGCGTTGAGGGGCGCCGGATCATCGGCGCTGTCCGATCGTCGGCCGTCCATGCGCCGCTTCTCACAGCAGTGCGCGGGCGACTCGCGGCGCGTGCGGATGTACACGTGCCGCGCATTCCATAGGAGCTTTCAGTGAAGAAACTCGGAATCTGTGGCGGCGACGCTTCTCGCCTCTCGCGGCGTCGCTTCGTTCAGGGACTCGCGGCAGGCGGCGCGATCGCCGCGCTCGGGCAATGGCCCCGCCCGGTCTGGGCGCTGAAATCCGCGGGTTATCCCAGCGTTCTGTCCGGCACGGAATTCGATCTCACCATCGCGGAAACGCCGGTGAGCTTCACCGGCCGCATCCGCCCTGCGGTCACGGTCAATGGATCGATTCCGGCACCGATCCTGCGCTGGCGCGAAGGCGACACCGTGACGCTGCGTGTCACGAATCGCCTTCCGGCGAATACGACTCACGGACACCACGCGTCGATTCACTGGCACGGCATTCTGCTGCCCGCGAACATGGACGGCGTGCCGGGCCTGAGCTTCGATGGCATCGGGCACGGTGAAACCTACGTGTACCGCTTCAAGGCACGTCAGGCCGGCACGTACTGGTATCACAGCCACTCCGCCTTCCAGGAGCAGGCGGGACTCTACGGACCGCTCATCATCGATCCGCGCGATCCGGAGCCCTTCGCGTACGACCGCGACTACGTGGTGATGCTGTCGGACTGGACCGATCTCGCGCCGGCAGCACTCTTCTCGCGGCTCAAGAAGATGCCGGACCACGACAACTGGTACAAGCGCACGGTCGGTGACTTCGTGCGTGACGCGCGCCGCGATGGGCTCTCCGCCGCGCTCGCCGAACGGCGGATGTGGAACCGGATGCGCATGACGCCGACGGATCTCTCCGACGTCAACGCTCACACTTACATCTATCTCATGAACGGCAACACGAGCGCCGGGAACTGGACGGCGTTGTTCCGTCCGGGAGAGCGGGTGCGCCTGCGCTTCATCAACGGCTCGGCGATGACGTACTTCGATGTGCGTATCCCCGGCCTGAAGATGACCGTGGTCGCGCACGACGGCCAGTACGTGCACCCGGTCACCGTCGACGAGTTCCGAATCGCCGTCGCGGAAACGGTGGACGTGATCGTCGAGCCCGCGGGGCAGGACGCGTTCACCATCTTCGCGCAGGACATTGGTCGTACCGGATATGTTTCAGGAACGCTCGCCGTACGCGAAGGACTGCGCGCGCCGGTTCCGCCCGTCGATCCCCGCCCCATTCTCACGATGGCCGACATGGGGCATGGACCGGCGGTTCACGAGAGCCGTCGTGGCTCATCGAGTAACGGCGACCACGGAGAACGTGACGGTCACGCCGGACACGGAGGCCAAGGTGACTCGACCCACGCGCTGCATCGGGCAGCGAGCGAAATTCAGCGACACCCGCCGTCCGAGCGCCGGAATCCGCTGGTCGACATGCAGGCGATGTCGCCTCGGCCGCGCCTCGACGATCCCGGCGTCGGCCTGCGCGACAACGGAAGGCGCGTGCTCACGTACGCGGAACTGCGGAGTCTCTTCCCGGACCCCGACGGACGCGAACCGGGAAGAACGATCGAGCTGCATCTCACGGGCCACATGGGGCGCTTCGCATGGTCCTTCGACGGCGTCAGCTTCGCGGATGCCGTCCCGTTGCGCTTCAAGTATGGCGAACGGCTGCGCATCGTGCTCGTGAACGACACGATGATGAATCACCCGATTCACCTGCACGGCATGTGGAGCGATCTCGAGGACGAGGCCGGCAACTTTCTCGTACGCAAGCACACGATCGACATGCCTCCGGGCACGAAACGCAGCTACCGCGTGCGGGCGGACGCACTCGGGCGCTGGGCCTATCACTGCCACATGCTCTACCACATGGAGGCCGGCATGTTCCGCGAAGTGAGGGTCGAAGAGTGAGACTGCACGGAATGCTGCTTCCCCTGCTCTGCCTGACGGCGTCTGCCGGCGCGTGGGCGCAGGAGGATCACGGTCGACATCACGGCACGCATCACACGGATCATCACGCCGACCATCATGTGGGGCACGACGCACAGCACCACCCGGACCATCACGCCGGGCAGCATGCGCATTCGCAGCTTCATGCGACGGATGCACCGCGCGAGCCGATACCGGCACTGACGGACGAGGACCGGGCCGCGGCGTTTCCAGAACTGAGCGCGCACACCATGCACGGCGGCTCGATCCATCAGCTCCTGCGCCTCGAGGAGCTCGAGCTGCGCGACACGGAGCGCGGCTCCGCCTTCTCCTGGGAAGGCCGTTACTGGGTCGGAAGCGACATCGATCGCATCTGGCTGCGCGGCACGGGAGAGCACGTCGACGGCGACGACGCCCTGGAGCTCGAAGTGTTCTACGGTCGACGCGTCGCGGCGTGGTGGGACGTCGTCGCGGGTCTGCGGCAGGACTTCGGATCAGGGCCTTCGCGCACCTTCGCCGCGATCGGCATTCAGGGGCTCGCGCCCTACAAGTTCGAGCTCGAGGCGACTGCGTACTTCGGCGCAGGCGGACAGGCTTCCGCACGCTTCGAGGCCGGATACGACCTGCTGCTCACGAATCGTCTCATCGTGAAACCGCAGCTCGAGTTGAACGTCTACGGCAAGGCCGATCCCGAGGCCGGTGTCGGTTCGGGTCTCGGCACACTGGAAGCAGCCCTGAGAGTTCGCTACGAGCTCACGCGCCGTTTCGCACCCTATGTCGGCATAGTGCTGGAACGCGCGTTCTCGGACACTGCCGACCTGCGCCGCGCGGCGGGCGAGGATCGTGAAGATACGCAGGTGGTCGCGGGCTTTCGTACCTGGTTCTGATCTGGCCGCCGTCGCTGAGTGCTCCGCCTGCCGCATCGGAGGGCTCAGCCGGGACGCGGCTGCGCCGTTCGCCGGTAGACTTGCGGATCGTGCCTCTCCATGTACTGCGCCGGCTGAGCGATGTCGGTGAATCCCACCTGCCGGTAGAGGCCGTGCGCGTCTCGTGTGACGAGCACCCAGCGGCGCAGCCCCTGCAGCCGCGGATGCTCGATGGCGAGCAGTATCATGGCTTTCGCCAGACCCCGGCCCCGGTGCTCCTCGAGCACATAGACGTCGCACACGTAGCAGAACGTCGTGAAGTCGGTGATGAAGCGCGCGAAACCGACCTGGGCGCCGCTCTCGTCATAGGCACCGATGCAGAACGAACCGCGGATCGCACGTTCGACCACTTCGCGCGAAATGCCTTGCGACCAGTACGAGCGGGCGAGATACGCGTGAATGGCATCGAGGTCGAGCCGCGCGCGATCGTCGGAGATCGTGTACGGTCCCAGACGGCGTTCCACGGGGAGAACCGGCGTGTCGCGTGCGCTGTCGTTCATGACGACAGCTTAGCGCATGACGATCGTCCTCGCCTGAACGGCACGCGGCGCGCTGTACCGTTCGCGCGCCAGTACAGTTCGATCCGCCGCCGGCACCGGCGTCTCTGTCCGCCTTCTGCTTCCCGCCCTAGCGTGCGCCGTGACGAGGAGGAGTTGCGCACGCATGCCCGATCCCTTTCCCTTCGCGACGTATTCCTTCGTGATGGCCATCACGCCCGGGCCGAACAACGTGATGCTCACGGCGTCGGGAGCGAGCTTCGGTTTCCGCCGCACCCTGCCGACGATGCTCGGCATGTGGACCGGTCACACTTCGATGACCGTAGCCATCGCGCTCGGACTCGGCGTCGTGTTCCAGCGCTGGCCGCTCCTGCACGATACCCTGCGCTGGGCCGGCGCCTCGTACCTGCTCTATCTCGCCTGGCGGTTGCTCGGCGCGCGAGGCAGCGCTGCCGGCAGCGCCGTGCGTCCGATCTCGTTCCTGGAGGGCGCGCTGTTCCAGCTCGTCAATCCGAAGGCCTGGGTGATGTCGCTCACCACTGCCGCACTGTTCCTCCCCGCGGACTGGCCGCTCGCCGCGGGCTGCCTCTATCTCGTCCTCATGAGCCTGCTCGTGAACCTGCCGTGCATCGCCGTGTGGGCGGCGTTCGGCAGCAGCCTGCGTCAGTGCCTCGAAGTACCTTCCCGGCGCACGCTCTTCAATGCGACCATGGCGGCCGCGCTCGTCGGCACGGGCGTGCTGATGGTTCGTTGACTCGGGATCCGGTGACGCCTCGATGTTCGAGCTCGACAGAAACTCCGACGTGCCTCTCGTCGATCAGATCGTCGAGCGCATCGCTGCGCTCATCGAGAGCGGTCAGCTCGTCGAAGGCACCCGGATTCCTTCGATCCGCAAGCTCGCACGCCTCACCGGCACGAGCCCGTTCACCGTCACGGAAAGCTACGATCGACTCGTCGCACGCGGCCTCATCGAGGCGCGCACGGGACGCGGCTTCTACGTCGTGCGCCGGCCGGCGTTCGCCGCACTCGCGCGCATCGAAGCCGTGCCGGATCCGGGTACCGATGCGGTGGCGCTCGTGCGCCAGGCGATGTCGGGTGCGAGGAGCCTCATTCCCGCAGGCTCGGGCTTTCTGCCGCCCGGCTGGCTGATGGAATCCGTCTCGACGAGCGTGCTCAGCCGCCTGTCGCAGGCGCGCCGTCCTCAGGCCTGGGCGCCCTGCCCTCCGCAGGGTCTGCCGGAGCTCCTCGAACAGCTCGCCGCACGACTGGTGCAGCGAGGCATCCCGGCAGGCACGGCGAATCTGCTGACGACGAGCGGTGCGTCGCAGGCCTTCGATCTCATCGCCCGCGCGCTCCTCGCGCCCGGCGATGCGGTGCTGGTCGAGGATCCCGGCTACTTCGTGCTGTTCGCCCAGCTTCGCGCGCATCACGCGCGCCTCGTGCCGGTACCCCGGACGGCGGAAGGTCTGGACATCGAGATGCTCGAAGAGCTCTGCCGCGCGCACCGTCCGCGCGCGTTCTTCGTGCAGACATTGCTGCACAATCCCACCGGATCGAGTCTGCCGGCGCCGCAGTGTCACCGCATTCTCTCGCTCGCCGAGCAGCACGGGTTCGCCATCGTCGAAGACGACGTCTACGGCGATCTGTGCGAGGGACCGGCCGTGCGCCTTGCGCAGATGGACGGCCTGCGCAACGTCATCCACGTCGGAAGCTTCTCGAAGCTGATCGGACCGGCGATCCGCGTCGGTTTCGTCGCCGGAGAAGCGCAGCTCATCGCACAGCTCACCGAGCGCAAGCTCCTCTCGACGCTCTCCGGCTCGTCTCTGCTCGAATCCATCGTCGCGACGGTGCTCGAGAGTGGTCGCTATCAGAAGCATCTCGTCGACGTGCGAGCGCGGCTGGCGCGGGCGCGCCGCGAGGCGCGCCGCGCGCTCGAGTCCGTCGGCGTGGAGTTCGACGACGCGAACGGCGCGGGACTCTTCCTCTGGGGCAGGATCGGTCACGGCATCGACGTCGACGCCCTCGTGCGTCAGGCGCGGAGCGAGTCGATTCTGCTCGCCAGAGGAAGTCTCTTTTCGGCGGCGGAAAGAGCCAGCGGATACCTGCGCTTCAACGCAGCCTACAGCTCCGCGCCCGGACTCCTCGATTTCCTGCGCCGTACGCTGCCGCAGTCCGGATGAATATCCGGACTGCGGCGGTCCGGCTCATTCGAGGGGCTTGCGGAACTTGAAGATCGACTGATCCGTGAGCCCGCGCGTGCCCGGCGTGAACACCATCTTCGTGTGATCGTCGTCGGGATTCGCGAGCAGATCGCTCTCCTCGACGAGCTCGAATCCGGCGGCCGTGACTTCCCTGCGGATCACCTCCGGATCGATCCGGTGCAGCGCCTTCGTGTCGCGCGTTCCCGAGCCCGGCGCGGCGTTGTGGTCGACGATGAAGAAGATGCCGCCCGGCTTCAGGGCATCGTAGATCTTGCGGTTGAGCTTCGCCGTGTCGATGTCGTTCAGCGGCAGGTCGTGGTAGTAGAGAATGTTGAACACGATGTCGACGTTCTGCGGCAGCTCGATCTCGTTGTAGTCGACGAGCTCGTACTTCGCGTTCGGGTGCGCGGCCACGAACTTCCGGCTCGCCTCGCCCGCGCGCTTTTCCGTGTACGGCAGGTCGAACATGTAGACCATGCCCTCGGGCCCCACGATGTCGACGAGCAGCGTCGTGAAGTACTGGCCGAACGACGCGAACTCCACGACGCGATCGCCAGGCTTCACGCCGGAAAGCGTGAGCACCTCGGCCGGCTTGCGATTCGCATCCCGCGCCCGGTGCTCGGCACTGCGCGCAGGCGATTCCACCGCGCGACGGATGTATGCCGGCGTTCCCTCGGGCACCGTGTAGCTCGCTGCAGCCTCGGCATCCTCTGCCGCCTTCAACGACCCACTCGCGGAACCCAGCGCTGCGAGCGCGAGAGCTGCCGCGAGCGCGCGTGACGAAAACGTGCACATGTCCCCTCCGAAATGCCGCGGTCCGGGATGGCCGCGATCGGCCGGCAGCATAGTCGAACTCCCGGCTTCGGGGACAGAACGCCTGCGCCCAACCCGTCGCGGCGCACGGGACCGGCGTCGCCGTGCGCATGGCACGCCGGATGCTGGTCCCGTGCATCGCATCGGCACTAAGATCGTGCCGTCGCTCCCGGTACGAGAAAAAGGAGAAGCGGTGGTCACGCGCAGAACCTTCGTCACGGGGACACTGACTGCAGGTATCGCACTGATCGCGCGAAAGGGGTTCTCTCAGATGCCGGACTCACGCACTCGAAGCACCGAGCTGACGGAACTGACCCTGGAAGAAGCCTCGCGGCTCATCCGCTCGCGTGAGCTCTCACCCGTCGAGCTGACGCAGGCGTACCTTGCACGCATCGACCGCGTAAATCCGCGCATCAACGCGTACATCACGGTGACCGCGGACATCGCGCTCGAGCAGGCGCGCGCGGCCGAGGCGGAGATCGCGCGAGGACGCTGGCGCGGGCCGCTGCACGGCGTCCCGATCGCGCTCAAGGACAACATCGATACCGCGGGGCTGCGCACGACTGCCGCGAGCGCGCTCTTTGCGAACCGTGTACCGGATGCGGACGCCGAAGTCTGGCGTCGCCTGCGGGACGCCGGAGCGGTTCTGCTCGGCAAGCTCAACATGCACGAGCTGGCGTACGGCGGAACGTCCGCCATCACGCACTTCGGTCCCGTGCGCAATCCGTGGAATCCCGATCACATCCCCGGCGGCTCTTCGGGAGGCTCGGCGGCTGCGGTCGCCGCGCGACTCTGCTGTGCCGCATTGGGAACGGACACACTCGCGTCGATCCGGCTGCCGGCCGCGTACTGCGGCGTGACGGGCCTCAAGCCGACACACGGGCTCGCGAGCATCCGCGGCATCATTCCGATCTCGGAATCGCTCGATCACGTCGGACCGATCACACGTACCGCGGCGGACGCGGCGCACGTGCTCCAGGCGATCGCGGGTTTCGATCCGCAGGATCCGGTGAGCGTGCGTGTGGATGTGCCCTCCTACGCGAGCGCCCTTCAGCAGCCGGTTTCGCGCCTCCGCATCGGCCTGCCGAGAGAGCCGTTCTTCGCCAAGCTCCATCCGGACGTGGAGGAAGCCACCCGGCGCGCGCTCGAAACCCTGCGCACGCTCGTCGCCGAAGTACGCGACGTGACGCTGCCTCCGTCCGGAGACTTTCCGGTGCTGCTTGCAGAGGCCTACGCCTGGCACGAGCGCTATCTCGCGGAGCCAGGGAACCGCAAGCTCTACGACCCGGTGACGCTCGAGCGCATTCTTGCCGCCGGCGAGTTCTCCGCCGCGCAGTACTTCGAGGCACGGCGCCAGCTTGCCCTCGCACGTCATGCGATCGCAGCCGTGTTCGACGAGGTGGACGTCCTGGTGACTCCGACCGCACCCTCGCTTCCCGAGCGCATCGATCAGGCGGAGAACCCCGCGGTCGCCTCCGGCGCCGAATCCTCGGTGCGCAACACCGCGCCATTCAATCTGTACGGCATCCCGACGATCTCGGTTCCGATCGGCTTCAGCCGAACCGGCCTGCCCATCGGCCTTCAGATCAGCAGCCGCGCGTTCGGCGAGCTGCCGATGCTCGCGCTCGCGCATGCCTGGCAGCAGGCGACCGACTGGCACCGGCGGGCACCGCCGTTGTGATGCCCGTCACGACGAACGCTTCGAGAGAGCGTGCTCACCAGGGCTGGAGCGTGCAGCGGATGCGCTGAAGCCGCAGCGGCATGCGTACTTTCCGTCATATGGACGTGACCATTCCGTCATTGAACTGACGTGCCCCGCCCCCAGATTGACCGTCGGCTGGACAAGGCATGGAGCACGCTCATATGGAACTGCTCGTCCTCATCGGCATCGCCACGGCCGCACTGCTCGTCACCCATTTCGTCAGGATCGTCGCGAACGCCCGGCGCAAGTAAGCTGCGAGCGGCGCACGGCACCCGGCCCGATGCGGGTCGCGACTGGCGGCTGCCCACGAGGAGCTTACCGGGCAATCGCGACCGGCTAGAATCGCTCGCACACACAGTGTGTGCTGCGAGACCGGTCGCGTCCTGCCCATGTCCGTGCTCCTGAGACTTGCCCGCCTGCTCACGCGGCCGCTCGGTCTTCTCACACAGCGTCTCGGCAACCGCTTCTACACCGGTCTCGCCGCAGTCGTGATCGTTGCCTCCGTGTTCGGGATCGGCAGCGAGTTCACTTTCGGCATGCGCACGAGGGCCTACGACCTCGTCATGCAGAATCGTTTCCGCACGCCGCCGCCCGATCCCGACATCCTGCTCATCGACATCGACGAGGCGAGCCTCGCGGCGATGGCGCCCGAGTACGGGCGCTGGCCGTGGTCGCGCGCCGTCATGGCGGAGCTCATCGAGGGGCTCGCCGCGGCGCGGCCTGCGGCGATCGTATTCGACGTGGTTTTCTCCGATCTCGATCGGAATCAGCCGGAAGCGGATCTCTTCCTGCGGGAAGTCGCGGAGCGCACGCCGAACACCTTCTTCGCGATGATCCGTCTGGACGAGGCGAACGACGCGCTGAGTGAGCTGCAGCTCGCCCGCCTCGCCGGCACTCAGCCTCTTTCCGACGCCGTGCCTGGCGCCACGGTCGCGATGGTGGTGCCGTATTTCCACGACGTGCTGAACGAACGGCGACTGGGCACCATCAACCTCTATTCGGACAGAGACGGAATCGCGCGCTCGTATCACGTTCATCGCGACGTGTCGGGCTACAGGATCTTCTCCCTGCCCGCGAACGTCGTTACGACACTGGGCGGCGAGCTTCCGGCGGATCCGGACATTCTGCTCAACTGGCGCGGCGATCCGCCGGCCTATCCGCTGATTCCGTTCCACACGCTGTACGAGCGCCTGCTGCGCGGAGAGATCCCCGCGGAGCTCGAGGGGCGCATTCTCATCGTGGGCTCCACGGCGCCGGCGCTGTTCGACATCCGGCCGACACCCATCTCCACGGCGCAGACCGGTCTCGAGATCCTCGCCACCGCGCTCGACAACCTGCGCAACGGCGATTTCGTGCGCCTGCTGCCGGACTGGATCTACATGGTGATCACGGCGGCCGCGGTTCTGCTGCTCGCGATGGCCTTCCGCACGAACGTCGACTGGCTGCTGCTGCGCACCGCGTTCACCGTGATGCAGACCGCCTTTCTCGTTCTGACGTACCTGTTCCTCAACTACACGAACTGGTTCGTCGATCTCACCGCGCCCTTCACGGCCGCGTTCGCCTACTTCACTGTGGCCTCCCTCTACAGCCGCGTCATGGTTCAGCGGCGCAATGGCAGTCCGTGGTTCTCCGACGTGCTCGACACCGGAAGCAGCGTCGAGGTGCTGCTGCTCGCCTGCCGCATCTCCGCGAGAGGAACCGCGCGTTCCGCGATCCACCGCATGCTGCAGCGGCGCGCCGGGCTCACGCGCTACGCTGCCGCCGCGCCGCGGCTGTTCGAGACCGCACCGCTCTTCCAGCGTCTTTACGAGGACGTGGCCGTCTTCTACTGGATCGCGCCGCCACGGCGTTCCTGCGCTACCCTGCAGGACCTCTTCCGGATGCTGGAAGAGAGTCTCGCGGTCCTGAACGCGCGCGGCGCGCCGGATGCAGTCCAGTTCGCTCTCCATGCGGCGCGCTTCACCGTCGACGAACAGGGCGACTGGGAGAGGCAAGGAAAGGAATCGCTGCTCTCGGTGCTGTCGCTCGTCGAGAGAACCCCGGCAGGATCCATCGAACGCAGCGAAGCGTTCCTGGAGGTATGCAGAGAATGTCCCGACGTGACAGTTCCCGAGCCCGTAGCTCGAGCCGGTCTCCAGGTGGCCGGAGGGCAGGTTTCGTCATGATCTCGCGTGCCTGCGGTGCATCTCTCCTCGGGGCCGCCGCCGCCCTGCTGCTTGCAGCGTGCGGCTCACCGGAGACGGCGGCACCGCCTGCCGCAGGTGACGACGCCACCGCGCCGCCGGCGACATCGCCGGGCATCCAGGCACCGGAGGCTCCAACGGAACCGGAGGTGAGGGAAGAGGAGCCGACGGATGGGACATTGGAGGCTCCGCCGCCCGCCGAAGCTCCAGTCGCGAATTCTGAAAGTGCACCGCGCACCGCCCGGAACGACAGCCGCACGACGGGGCAGGCGCCGTCGAGCGGTTCCGCAGCGTCCGCTGAAGCGCAGCCTTCTCCGCCCGCGACGGCGTCCGGCGACAGCCCGAGCATCGCACCGATGCCCGGCACCGTGACGCGCCAGACCGAGCTCAAGGCGGAGCCGTCGGTAGCGGCGCCCACCCTGAGCACGCTCGCGGCGAACACGCAGGTCACCATCACCGAACGTCAGGGCGGCTGGCTGCGCGTCGTGAGCGGCGAGCAGCGCGGCTGGGTGCGGCTCCTCCACGTCAGCAGTCAACCGACGGCTCGCACCGCCGGCGCTCGCGAAGAGCTCGAGGCTGCCGCGCGTATTGCGACGGGTCGCGCCGGGAGCGGCAACATCGCGGTCACGACCGGCATTCGCGGGCTCGACGAGCAGCAGCTTCGCGACGCGAAGGCGAACGAAGAGGAGCTGAAGAAGCTCGAGGCTTTCGGCGTATCGGCGCAGGACGCGCAGGCACACGCTTCGCGTCGCGGCCTCGAGCGCCGGCAGATTCCGTATCCGCCTGCACCACAATCGCGCTGAGGGAACGCACAGGAGGTTCGATGGCATGAACACTGCTCTCTTCCGCAAGCGCTTCCTCGTCGTCTTCGTGCTGGCCGCGGTGCTCGCACTGCTCGCGTCCGCGCCTGCAGCCGCGCAGAACCTGCGCGACCTGCTGGATCGGCAGGTGCCGGAATCCCTGCGGCTCGCCCTGACGCTCACCGACGAGGACGAGATCCGCGCGGGGCGCCTGGCCGCAGCGAACCTGCTCGGCGTCGCGCCGCTCGTGCAGGACGAAGCGCTGCTGCGCTACGTGAACACCGTCGGGATGTGGGTCGCCATGCAGAGCGAACGGCCCAACCTGCCGTGGCGCTTCGGCGTCATCGAATCCGCCGACGTGAACGCCTTCGCGGCGCCCGGCGGTTTCGTGCTGATCACGCGCGGTCTGTACGAGAGCCTCAGCAACGAAGCGGAGCTCGCGGGCGTGCTCGGTCACGAGATCGCACACGTCGTCGAGCGGCATCACGTCGAGCTCATGCGCAAGTCACTGCTGCTCGAGGCGGGCGCGAAAGCGCTCTCGAAGGAGCTCGAGAAGGACCGCGACGAGCTGGCTCGCCGGCTCGTCGGCAGCGGTGCGGAGCTCTTCGCGCGGCGGCTCGATCAGGGCGCCGAGTTCGAAGCCGACCGGCACGGCGTGGTGCTCGCGGCGCGTGCAGGTTACGACCCTTTCGGTCTGCCTGCGGTTCTGCAGAAGATCGCGAGCGTTCCGCGCAACGACGACCGCGTGTCGCTGCTGTACGCGACGCATCCCGCTCCCGACGTACGCCTGCGCCGGCTCGATGAAGCAGGCGTGAATCTCTACGAGTACACCGGCGCAGGGGGCGAGCTCCACACGCTGCGCTGAAGCCGGACCTCGAGCTCGACGCGTGGCCATTGGACGAAGATCCAATGGCGGAAATGCAAACGCCGTCGGATTCTCCTGAAGCAGCACCCGGGCGGCACGGGCGGCTACTGCTCCGCTTCGCCCGATGCCGGGTGCTTCGGGAGAACGCAACCCATGAAGATCGACATCCTCGATTCGATGAGCTCGATGCTCGGCGGCTCATTCATACGCCAGGCCAGCACGCTCCTTGGTGAGACGGAAGAAGGTACGCGGGCCGGCGTGCGCTCCGGTGTGCCGGCGCTGCTCGCGAGTCTCGTCCGCGACAGTGCGGACCCGGCTGGTGCGGCCGAGATCTACCGCACCGTCACCGGCAACGCAGTGGACCCCGGCATCGAAGGCAAGCTCGGAAACATCCTCGGGAGCCGAGGCTCTCTGGAATCGACGCTCTCGACCGGCGAATCGCTGCTCGGCAGCGTGCTCGGCAACCGCACCGGAGGCCTGACTCACGCTCTGTCGCAGGTCGCAGGCATCAGACCCTCGTCGGCCACGACGCTGCTCGCAATCGCCGCACCCCTGCTGCTCGGCTTCCTCAAGAAGCAGGTGACGCAGGGACGCCTCGATGCCGGCGGGCTCGCCTCCCTGCTCCTCAGCCAGCGCAGCGTGCTCCAGAAGGTCGGCCTCGACGAACGGATCACGAGTGCGCTCGGCTTCGGCAGCATGGACACCCTGGTCGGAAGCGCGCCGGAGGGTACGCACGCACGCGTCTCCGAGTCCGAGGCGGTCCGGCCGGAACCGATGACCGGAAACACGCGCCCGCACGCAGATCCGGCGGCGAAGAGCACGCGCGCCTATCCGGAACCGCCTCCGGAGCCGGTCCGCAGGCGAAGCATGCTGCCGTGGGCAATCGGCCTCGCAGTCGCCGTACTCGGTCTCGCGTTCCTGCTGAATCGCTCCATGCAGAACCGCGACACGCGCACGACGACCGCGGCCGCGACATCGGAAGACCGTACGACAGAAACAGGAACACGACTTCGCGTCGCTTCACTGCCGGCACAGGTCTATTTCCAACCGGGCGAAGCGGACATCGACAACGCGGACAGGCAGACACTCGCCGAAGTGGCCCGTTCCGCACGGGCGAGCGGCACACCGCTGGTGGTGACCGGATACACCGATCAGACCGGCGACGCGCAGCAGAATCTGGAGCTGGCAAAAAGCCGCGCCGATGCAGTACGCGAGGCACTGGTGCAGGAAGGGCTGTCCGAATCCAGCATCCAGATGAAGGAGCCCGAGTTCGTCACCGGAAGCGGCTCTCCCGATGAAGCGCGGCGCGTCGAGATCGCCGCGGCGGAATAGTCACGGGAGCGGCCGACTCGCACAGAGTCATCCACGACATCGAACCAGCGTCCGCCGGTCTTGATCGGGCGAAGCCTCCTGAACGAGGATGCGTTCGGGAGCTTCGCCTTCTGAGTGACCGGCATGCAGACCGTTCGATTCCGGATCGACTTCACTCCGACCTGCTCCCTGGGGCCGGGCAAGATCGCGCTGCTCGAGACGATCGGTCGTACCGGTTCCCTGCGCCGGGCGGCGCGCGAACTCGGGATGAGCTACCGCTACGCCTGGCGCCTGCTGGACGACATCAACCACATGTTCGCGCAGCCGGCGACGACGGCGAGTGTCGGCGGAGCGGGCGGCGGTGGAGTCGAGCTCACGCCGTTCGGCACCGATCTGATACGCCGTTATCGCGCTCTCGCCCGCCGCATCGATCGCCTCGCGCAGACGGCGTTCCGCGGCATAGCCGTGAGAACGGACGCGCAGTCGTCCGCTCCCGTCGCTCGCAAACGGCTGGCCAGGAGCCCCGCGAGGGCGAAGTGACTCCCTGAATCGAAGTGTACGCGGCAGCCGGAGGGCCCCGCGCGAAACCCGTTCAGTTCCCGGAGACGCCCGTGGCGAGAGCCTGTGCGGGCGTACCGTCCAGCGTCACCGACTTGATGAGCGCGAACACGGACTGACCCGGCTTCAGCCCGAGATCGTGCACGGCGAGACGCGTGAGCCTCGCGCGCAGCTTCGCCCCACCGACATCGACCAGCACCTCTGCGTAAGCCGTGTCCGGCTCCTCGACGATTTCGGAAACGGTGCCCTCCAGAGCATTGCGGATGCTGATGCCTTCCGGCCGCCGGGTGGCGATCGACACCTCGCGGGCACGAACCCGTAGGCGGATCTCGGTACCGATCGGGACTTGGATTTCGGGAACCACGAGGTTCTGTCCGCGGTGGTCGAGCCGCGTCGCACGGAAAGCGCTCAACTGCTCCACGACGCGGCACGTCAGCACCACCCCGGCTTCGAAGCGATCGACGACCGATCCCAGGTCGAGCCGCTCCAGCGTCGCCGCCGTCGGGCCGGAGGCGACGAGCTTCCCATCGGACACGACGAGCATGTGGTCGGCGAGCTGTGCGACTTCGGCGATCTCGTGACTGACGTACACGATCGGAATGGAGAACTCACGATGGAGCATCGCGAGGTACGGCAGGATCTCCTCCTTCGCGCGAAGGTCGAGACCGGTGAGCGGCTCGTCCATCAGCAGCAGCCGCGGACGGGACAGGAGCGCGCGTCCGATCGCCACGCGGCTGCGCTGCCCACCGGAAAGCGTTCCGGGAGATCGCTCGAGCAGCGCGTCGAGTCGCAGCAGCTCGACGACGTCGTCGAAGCCGCGCCCGCCGTCGGACCTCGTGCCGCTTCGCCGCGCACCGTACAGCAGGTTCTCGCGCACCGAGAGGTGCGGGAAGAGACTCGCTTCCTGGAAGACGTAACCGATCGGCCGCTTGTGCGGAGGCAGGAAAATGCCGCGCGCACTGTCCTGCCATACCTCACCGTCGACTTGCAGTCGGCCCTCGAGGCGCTGGAGACCGGCGATACAGCGCAGGATCGTCGTCTTGCCGCAGCCCGAGGGACCGAACAGCGCCGTGATACCACGCCGAGGGATCTCGAATGCGACGTCGATCGTGAACGCGCCCAGCCTGCCGGCAAAGGAGGCGACGATGCCGCCGACTCGCTCGCTCATCCGCGTGCACGGCTCATCCGCCGCTCGATGAGGCTCATCGCGAGAATCACGGCGAACGAGAAAACCACCATTCCACCGGCGATGATGTGCGCTTCCCGCCACTGCAGTGTCTCGACGTAATCGAACAGAGCCACGGACAGCACTTTCGTCTCGCCCGGGATGTTACCGCCGATCATCAGGACGACGCCGAACTCACCCACCGTATGCGCGAAGGTGAGAATGATCCCGCTCAGAAAGCCGGGCCGCGCCAGCGGCACCGCCACGGACCAGAAGGCGTCCCAGGGAGAAGCCCGGAGAGTCGCCGCGACCTCGAGCGGCCGCTCACCCACGGCATCGAACGCGTTCCGCAGGGGCTGCACCATGAACGGCAACGAGTAGACCATCGATCCGATCACCAGCCCCGGAAACGTGAACGCCAGAGAAGGCAGCCCGAATCCGCCGGCAATCCATCCGCCGGGCCCGTTCGGGCCGAGCAGTATCAGCAGGTAGAAGCCGAGGACCGTGGGCGGAAGCACCAGAGGCAGCGCAACGACGCTCGCCACGGCCTCCTTCCACGGTGCGCGGGAACGCGACAGCCACCAGGCGATGGGCGTCCCGACCACGAGCAGCAGAAGCGTCGTGACGAACGCGAGTTCCAGCGTCAGCCGGACGGGAGACCAGATGCTTTCGACCATCGATCAGCTGAGAGCACCTTCAGGGCGTGCCGGTAGCGTAGCCGAACTTCTCGATCACCGCCCTCGCCTTCTCTCCCCGGAGAAAGCTCAGAAACTCGCGGGCCACCGGATTCTTCTCGCCGTGCTTCAGCAGGACGGCATTCTGCGCGATCGGCGCATGCAGGTTCTGCGGCACGAGCCAGCTCGATCCCTTCTCCCTTCCGTTGATCTGTGACAGCGCGACGAAGCCGACTTCGGCATTTCCCGTGTCGACGAACTGATAGACCTGCGTGATGCTGACGCCCTGCACGATCTTCGGCGCCAGCGCTTCGTAGACACCGAGCGCCTTCAACGTCTCGATCGCCGCAGCGCCGTAGGGTGCCGCCGTGGGGTTCGCGATCGCGAGCCTCTGGAACTCACCCTTCCGCAGCGTGTCTTCCCCCGTTACGAAGCCCGGATCCGAGCTGTAGAGGACGAGACGGCCCGTTGCGTAGGTGAATTCGGTCCCCTCTACGGCGAAGCCCGCCTCGATCGCCGTTTTCGTCCGCTCGTCGTCGGCGGCAAGAAACACATCGTACGGCGCGCCCTGGGAGATCTGCGCATAGAGCTGCCCGGTCGATCCGAAGCTCAGTACCACTCGATGGCCGGTTTCCTTCTCGAAGAGCGCCCAGAGCTCCTTGGCCGTATCCGTGAAGTTCGCGGAGACGGCAACCACGGCGGACTGCGCGTTCGCCGCCGCCGCGGACGGCAGGAGCGCAAGTGCGCCGAAGACCGTGAGCAGCACACTCCTCAGTGCGGATCGACCCGACTCGACGCTCATGACGCTTCTCCGTGGAACTGGATCGGATCAGGCGGCGGCACGAGCGATGACGCCTCCCCGGAATCCGGGTATTGCGCCAGCGCGACCGTGATGTCCATTTGACTATCGCGGTTTATGCCAGACGGGCGAACCCGGTGGCAATGCGCCGCGGCAGTGAATGCAAACGCCTTTCCGGGAACCTGCGCGCGCGGCGAGTGCCCGGGGTTAGTGTCTCACGGTCCGGAGAGAAAGGGCGACTGCAGCCACGCGCATGCCGCCAGCGCGTTCACCGACCTTACGCCGATTTCGCCGCTGCGCTCCCCGGTGCGTCTCGCTGACTCATCGCGATCACGGGCCAGATTGCCGCCACGGCAACGCTCCACCCTGCGGCCTGCAACGCGACCAGCGGGACCCAACCGCCGCCGGCCGCGACGGAGAGCCACAGCGGTGGATTGACGAATACCGCGAGCGCGCCCGTCTGGTTGCACAGCGCCGCGGCGGCACCGCGGCGCTGCGGCTCGGCGACGACTGGCAGCGATGCCATCAGGAGCGCCATCGCGGCACCGGAGGTGAAGAACCAGACCCCGACGGCCAGCGAGTGCGCGGCGTACGGCAGCTCGGGATAGAACGAGAAGAACCCGGCCACGATCCCCAGCGTCGCGACGGCGGCGAACAGCACGTTCGTCCTGAACCCGCGAGACAGGGCCACGCCGGCACACAGCGAGCCCACGACCATGGCCAGTGTCGCCAGCGCCAGCATCCCCGAGACGGTCACGATCGGCAGCTCGTGGAGTCGCGCGAAGTACTCCGGGAACACGACGTTCGCGCCGACGCCGAGTCCGATGACCAGGAAGTTGGCGAAGGCGAGCAGCAGCAGAGGCGGACGCGAATAGGCATTGCGCAGATCCAGCACACGCTGCCGGACGGACGCGCTCCTGCTGCTCTCCGGACGCTCGATGCGCGGCTGCAGAAGACCCACAAGCCCGATCACCAGATAGAGCGCGCCGTGCGCGACGAACAGCTGACGCCAGTCGCCGCCTTCGGCAAAGAAGCCACCGAGCGCGAGACCCACTGCGGTCCCGACCGGCGGATAGGTCGCCCACAGGGTCATCGAGGCACCGCGGCGCCGCTCGTTCGGGTTCGCCATCAGCAGCGCAGGGCCCGCGGTATAGAAATGCACGATCGCCGCGCCCTCGAGCAGCCGCGCGATCTGGAAGAAGAGAACCGACGGTGCGAACCAGTAGATGACGTTCGCGGTGAATCCCACTGCGGCCGCCGTGATCAGCACGGCCCGCGGACCGAAACGGTCGACGACGACGCCGCTCGGCAGTGCGAGGATTGCCGCCGGCACGGCGATCAGCGAGATCAGCCAGCCGAACTCCGCCGGGGAGAGGCCCAGCGTTCCGGCGAGGCCGTCGCCGAGCGGAATGAGCTTGCTGACCGTCGAGGCGCCCAGAATCCCGAACAGAACGATGCCGACGATCGACGGCCAGCTACCCAGCTTCATGCAAGAGTCCTTCCGGCATTCGCAGCCGAAACTGCGCGAGTACGTGGACCGATCCCCGCGACGTGCCCGGATCGGCAGACAGGAACCCGGCTGCTATCCCCTGTAGCGCGGCTCGGGAAGACCGCGAGCACCGAGCCCTTCGATGACGAAAGTCGCGCCGCCATCCGGTTCGGCCTCCCGGCCGATCGCGCGCGGGTCGATCGACGTGACGTACAGCAGATCGAGGTTCGGCCCGCCGAACATCACACTCGAGACCAGCTTCACCGGCATGTCGACGATGCGTTCCACCTTCCCGTCGGGCCGGAACGCGACCACCTTCGCGCCCTCGCAGATGGCCATCCACATCAGACCATCGCTGTCGACCGTCGCACCGTCGGGAATGCCCCCGAGCTCGCGGGTATTCGCCCAGACGCGCCGGTTGGTGCAGGCCCCTGTCTCGATGTCGTAGTCGTACGCGTAGATCGTGTAGACCAAGCTGTCCGAGAAGTAGAAGGTCCTGTTGTCCGGCGACCAGCACGGTCCGTTGCTGATGTGAATGCCGGAGTCGATGAGCGTCAGCGAGTGGTCGGGGTCCAGGCGATAGACCGCACCGATGGGCTTGCAGTCCCGGATGTTCGAATCGGTGGTACCGACGATGAAGCGCCCGCGGCGATCGACCTTCCCGTCGTTGAACTGGATGCGCGGATCGAGGCCCTCGACCTTCGCGAGAGGCTGCACCTGTCCGCTCGCCGGGTCGAGGGTGTAGATGCCGTCGACCAGCGCGACGATCACACCGCCGTTCTCGCGCACCGCCATGGAACCGATGACGCCCGGAACGTCCCAGCTCCGCGTGGCCCCGGTCGCGGGTTCATGCCGGTGCAGCTTCTTGCCCACGATGTCGACGAAGTACAGCGCCTGCTGTGCCACGTCCCACACGGGACCTTCGCCGACCAGGCAATGCGGCACGTCGAGCCTGTGTATCTTCACGATTCCCTCCAGCTCAGCGGGCGCGCGGTCTCAGTTGGTGATCGAGAACTGCAGCCCGATGGAACGCCCGCGGTCCACCAGCGCGCTCACGCTGCCGTTCGCTCCCGGAACGCCGAGCCGGTAGAACGTGATCGCCTCGTCGGTGAGGTTCCGGCCGATCAGCGCGACCTGCCACCGGCCGCCCTCCGGCCCGAAGCCGGCGCGGAGATCGAGCTTCGCGTAGCTCTCCTGCCGCAGCAGCGGATCGGCAGTCGCGGTCATGAAGTACGGCGAGCTGAAGCTCACCGACGGGCTGATGGTGAGCTGGTTCCCGCCGACGGGGAATGCGACGTCGAATCCGACGGCACCGCTCCACTCCGGCGCGTTGGCCCGTGGCCGGCCCGACAGGTTCTGCACGCAGGTCTGTCCCGGAGGCGTGTTCACGATGTCGAACTTCGTGCACTCGCCGTTGGGATAGTTGCGATACGTGGCATCGAGATACGCGACGTCCGCGTAGACGTTGAGGAGGCTGCTGGCGCGCCAGTTCAGCGACACCTCGACGCCCTGCGAGCGCGCCGCCGCGACGTTCGTGATCGTCGAGGCGAGGTTCGCGTCGAAGGTCGTCTCCTGCAGACCGGTGTAATCCATGAGGAAGGTGGCCAGATTGAGCGTCAGTCTGCGGTCGAAGAAGCGACCCTTCATGCCGACCTCGTAGGCGTCGACCTCCTCCGGCCCGAAGATGCTCGGCGACGACGTCGCGCTGAAGCCGCCCGCCTTGAAGCCCTTGCTGTAGGTCGCGTAGAGCATGACGTCCTGCGTCACGTCGAACTGCAGGCCCGCGGACGGCAGGAACTTGTCCTCGTCGCGCGTGTTGATCGGGTAGTCTGCGATGGAGCAGCCGAGCACCAGGCAGAACGCCTCCGCGAGCGGCGGCTGTGAACCGGTGCCGGGCTGCGTGAACGGCACGTGCGTGTCGGAGCGACCGTTGACCGTCGTTCCGGGCACGAGCGTTCTGTGGCCGTCCTTGTCGACGTCCACATAGCGCGCACCGAGGTTGATCTGCAGGCGGTCCGCCGGCCGGATCGTCGCGGCGACGAAGACCGACCACATGCGGTCCTCGATCTGCGAGTTGACCCGCCCGGACGCGGGCGTCGTCGCATCGAGGTCCGGGTAGTCGCCGAAGACACTCTCGATGATCCCGCCGAGCGGCAGGAAGAAGAAGCCCGACAGGCTCGTGAAGCTGAGCTTACCCTTCGAGAAGTACCCGCCGATCATGTAATCGAAGGCGCCGTCCGTGTCCGACTCGAAGCGCAGCTCCTGGCTGAAGAAGCGGTAACGCTCCGTGTTCTCCGAGGGGAACGGATCGTAGCCCTGCACGGTCGTCGGGAAGCCGTGGGGCACGAGCACCACGCGGGCGAAGTTCCTGAGCTCGCTGTAGGCCGTCGTCGAGCGCACGCTTCCCGGCCCGACGTCGAGCACGTTGGTGAGCGCCGCCTCGACGAATCCGAAACGGTTGATGCTCGGCAGCGCATCGCTCTTGAAATCGAGCCTGTCGTCCACGGGCCCCGGGCTTCCGTCGAGGATCTGCTGGCAGACGGAAGACATCGGGAACCCGGCGGGCGGCGGGCAGTACATCAGCTGGAACGGAGCGATGTTGTCCGTGCGGTTGTGCACGTAGTCGATCCTGAAGTCCGACTGGAACACGTCGTTCGGCGTCCAGCGCAGCGACGCACGTCCCTGCCAGCCGTGGCTGTCCGGCGCGTCGCCGTGGCCCGCGAGATCCACCCATCCGCCGATGCCGAAGGCACGCCCGGCGACGCGCGCGCCCAGCGTGTCGGAAACCGGGAAGCTGACACCGCCCTCGATGTTGTACTCCTCGTCCGAGAATCCGTAGAGCGCGGAGAAGTTGTGCTCGTAAGTCCCCTTCGGCTTGCGCGTCGTGATGTTGAGAGCACCGGCGCTGGCGTTGGCGCCGAAGAACGTCGTCTGCGGACCTTTCAGGATCTCGACGCGCTCGACATCGAACAGCGCGGCCTGCGTAGCCCGCGACCGGCTGCGATAGACACCATCGGAGAAGGTGGCGACCGTCTGCTCGAAGCCCGGATTCTCGCCCGAGCCCACACCGCGGATGTTGATCGAATTGACCAGCGTGCCGGAAGTGATCTTCACGTTGCCGACCCTGGTCGAAAGATCGTCGAGCGTCTTGATGTTCAGCCGCTCGAGCGACTCACCGCTGACCACGGAGACGGCAACCGGCACGTCCTGCAGGTTCTGCTCGCGGCCCTGCGCCGTGACGATGACCTCCGGGAGCTCGAGATCCGTCGTGTCCTGCGCGTGCAGGACGCCCGGAGCCATCACGATCGCGGTGACGAGCGCAGACAACGAGGCGCCCTTCATGAGCGTGTTCGAGACCATCTTTCCTCCCCGCCCCTCTCTGTCGTTGGTTCGTTTCGGCGGCGCGCACCGGCCGCCGAGCTGTCCGGCTTGGAACGATGTGAGCTGAGATACTCGGGCAACACGCCGCTCGGAACGCGGCGGCTATCCTCAACTATTCACTTGAATAGTGAGGCGCTCGAATCGCTGCTGTCAAGCAACGATGTATGATGCGGGAACGCGACGGATGACGTGTTTCAACGCGCCGGACGATAACTGAGCGCGCCCGCCGCGGTCGCGATGAGCTCGTCCAGCCGTCCCGGTCCTTCCGGCGGATAGTGGCCGACCAGAGAGAGAAACAGCTGCGCTCCTGGGGCTCTCGGATAGAGGCTGTTCGCACCTCCCAGCACGCAGCACAGCCTCCAGCAGATGGCTTCGCGCGTCAGGTGCGGACAGGCTTCGACCAGCCTGTCGACCAGCGGAATGAAGCTCTTGTGCAGCCGCTCCTCCGCCGCCTTCGTGATCGAAGCGTTCGCGCACGGCATCACTTCGTGGAGAACGGTCGAAGCTCTTGCGTTCGGAGTGAACGCGGCCGGCGTGTCGAGCGGCGCGAGGAGCGCGAGCAGAATATCCTCGAGCGACGGCCGTCTGCCCAGGGTTTCGGTCAGTGCCAGCTGACGGCGGATGTAGGCGTCCGAGTCGAGGAGCAGCAGCTTCCGCAGCAGCCCGTCGATACCGCCGAAGCAGTAGCGGATCATCCCCAGGTTGACGCCGGCCCGCGCGGCGATCGCTCGCGTACGGAGCCGGTGAAAGCCCTGTTCGATGATGAGTGCTTCCGCGGCCGCGAGCAGCTTCTCTTCGACCGTCATTGGATTCGCGCGGTCGGCCGGCGCCTCGGCTGCCGGGCTGACCTTCCTGCCCGCTGCTGACCGCATCTTCTTCAATTGCATCTCCTGATTCGCCGCTACCGGCTCGCGGGAACGCAATCGGCAGCGTGCTCCGTCGCGCCGCACATCGTGAGCAGCGGAGCTGAAGCATTCTCGGTCAGCGAACACGGTGTCTCAAGCGGCGGACCGGGACTCGGATTGCGCAGTGCGAAGCACTCTGCCGCGCAGCCGTCGCTCTCGGACAACCTTTCGACATATCCCGTTTCCAGTCGATTATTCATATGAATAGCTGGGCGCGCCGGCGTGAATCCGTCACCGGCGCCCGCGCGGGCCGTCGCGAGGGTGGCGACGGCAACCGCGAGAACGGTCTCAGCCGTTCGCCACTTTCACTCGCGAGCGGCTCCTGCGCACCCTCTCGAAAATGCGGGGTGCCTCCTTGCGGCGAAACCGCCGCGCCCAGCCAGCCCATTTCTTACGCAAGCGTTCTCACCTCCTTGTCAGTTTTCCGGAATCGGGTTTCGACCTGCGGCTCGAGCGCGCGTCCTCGGCTACGCTCACGTCGACCCGCCCGGCCGTGCGCCGCGTCCTCTTGCGCGCACCGTCCAGCGGCTGGAGGCACTGCCCGGGCGACGCGAGCAACGCCGCTCGCGCGCTGCTTCCGCCGGTCAGAAAAGTCGGAAGTTCCGCTTCGCCGACGCGCCTGGCCGGCGCACCACGGAGCGGAAGGAAAAGGACGAAAAGGGATGATTTCTTATTCTAGGTTCGCTCGGCACACCTGGCGGAGAGGGTGGGATTCGAACCCACGGTCGGGTTGCCCCGACGCCGGTTTTCAAGACCGGTGCAATCAACCGCTCTGCCACCTCTCCGGTGCCTGATCGCGGACGCACGATTGTCGCGCGCCCCCTTCCCTGCGGCAAACGGTCGGCCCGCGGCAGACACCAGGCCGGCCGTCCGATCGACGGCTACTTCTTCACCGGCTCGATGCGCTCGAGGCCGCCCATGTACGGGCGCAGCACCTCGGGCACGGTCACGGAGCCGTCGGCGTTCTGGTAGTTCTCGAGCACCGCGACGAGCGCACGGCCGACCGCGACGCCGGAACCGTTCAGCGTGTGCACCGGCTCCGGCTTGCCGGTCTCCGGATTGCGCCAGCGCGCCTGCATGCGCCGCGCCTGGAAGGCCTCGCAGTTGCTGCAGGAGGAGATCTCGCGATAGCGCTGCTGCGCCGGCAGCCACACTTCGAGGTCGTACGTCTTGCTGCTGCCGAATCCGATGTCGCCGCTGCAGAGCGCCACGACGCGATACGGAAGCCCCAGGCGCTTGAGCACTTCTTCCGCGTGCGAGGTCAGCTCCTCGAGCGCCTGGTAGGAATCCTGAGGCCGCACGATGTGCACCAGCTCCACCTTGTCGAACTGGTGCTGGCGGATCATGCCCCGCGTGTCCTTGCCGTGCGAGCCGGCCTCGGAACGGAAGCACGGCGTGTGCGCGGTGAGTCGCATGGGGAGCGCCTCGGCAGGCACGATCTGCTCGCGCACGAGGTTCGTCAGAGACACTTCCGCGGTGGGGATGAGGAAGAAATCCTGCTCGCCCTTCACGGCGAACAGGTCCTGCTCGAACTTCGGCAACTGTCCCGTGCCGACGAGCGCGTGACGCTGCACGAGGTACGGCGTGTAGACCTCGGTGTAGCCGTGCTCGCGGGTGTGGAGATCCAGCATGAACTGTGCGAGCGCGCGATGGAGGCGCGCCACGCCATTGCGCATCACCGCAAAGCGTGCGCCTGAAATGCGCGCTGCCGCCTCGAAGTCGAGGCCGGCCAGGCGCTCGCCGATCTCCACGTGATCCTTCGGCTCGAAGTCGAACTTCCGCGGCTCGCCCCAGCGGCGCACCTCGACGTTGGCGCTCTCGTCTCTGCCGTCGGGCACGCTCTCGTGCAGCAGGTTGGGCAACGTGAGCTGCCACTCTTCCAGCTCGCGCTGCACGGCGTTCAGTGCCGCGTCGGCCTGTTCGAGCTCCTTCGTGAGCTGCTCGCCGCGGGCGATGAGCGGCGCGACGTCCTCGCCTTTCCCCTTCGCCATGCCGACGGCCTTGGCGTTCGCGTTGCGCTCGGCGCGCAGGCGGTCGGTCTCGACCTGCCAGTGCTTGCGCTTCTCCTCGAGGGCGCGCAGCGCCTCGACGTCGAGCGTGAAACCGCGACGGGCGAGATTACGGGCGACCCCTTCGGGGTCGGAGCGCAGGAGCTTCGGATCGATCACGGAACTACGGTGACTAGAGAGTTTCGGGGGCCGCCACTTTACCCGTCCTTGCCCCCGGATTTCGACCTCAGGCGCGCCAGCGCCTCGGCGATCCTGGCCTCGAGGCCCCGCGGGACGGGCCGGTAGTACTGCCGGTCCGGCATCTCGTCGGGCAGGTAGCGCTCTCCCGGAACGTAGGCGTCGGGCTCGTCGTGCGCGTAGCGGTAGCCGCGCCCGTAGCCCAGCTCCTTCATGAGCCGGGTGGGAGCGTTCCTGAAGCGCAGCGGCACCTCGAGCGTGCCGAAACGCTCGACGTCGGCCATCGCCTCGCCCATGGCGACGTAGACGGCGTTGCTCTTGGGCGCGACGGCCAGGTAGACGATGGCGTTGGCGATCGCGAGCTCGCCTTCGGGACTGCCCAGGCGGTCGTAGGCGTCCCAGGCATCGAGCGCGATGGCGAAGGCGCGCGGATCGGCAAGCCCGATGTCCTCGATGGCCATGCGCACGGCCCGGCGCGCGATGTAGAGTGGATCGCAGCCGCCGTCGAGCATGCGGCACAGCCAGTAGAGCGCGGCGTCCGGATCGGTGCCACGCACGGCCTTGTGGAGCGCGGAGATCTGGTCGTAGAAATGCTCGCCCTGCTTGTCGAAGCGCCGCCGGCCGCCCGTGGCGACTTCCTGTGCGATGGCGAGCGTCAGGGTGCGCGGCTCGGGATCTTCGACCAGGCTCGCGGCGAGCTCGAGCATGTTGAGCGCGCGGCGCGCATCGCCGTCCGCTGCGCGCGCGATGAGCTCGAGCGCCTGCGGCTCCGCGACGATGTCTTCCGCGCCGAGGCCGCGCTCGGTGTCGGTCAGCGCGGCGCGAAGCAGCGCGACGAGATCCTCCTCGCCGAGCGGGCGCAGCACGTACACGCGCGCGCGCGACAGGAGCGCGCTCACGACTTCGAACGACGGGTTCTCGGTGGTCGCACCGATGAACGTCAGCGTGCCGTCCTCGATGAACGGCAGGAAGGTGTCCTGCTGTGCCTTGTTGAAACGGTGCACCTCGTCGAGGAACAGCACCGTGGGCCGGCCATGCTTCTCGCGTGCTTCGCGCGCTTTCTCCACCGCTTCGCGGATGTCCTTCACGCCCGCCATGACGGCAGACAGCGCGATGAACTCCGCATCCGCGCGCCGCGCGACCATGCGTGCGAGGGTCGTCTTTCCGGTGCCGGGCGGCCCCCAGAAGATCATCGAGTGGAGCTGACCGCCTTCGATCGCGCGGCGCAGCGGCTTGCCGGGACCGAGCAGATGCTTCTGGCCGACGAACTCGTCGAGATTGCGGGGACGCATGCGGTCGGCCAGCGGCCGCAGCGTTTCACTCGATCGGGATGCCGGCGCGGCCATGCGGTTCAGCCACCCGCGCCGCCGCTCACGAGAGTCCGAGCCAGCGCTCGACTCGCAGCATCCAGGAGCCGAGCCCCGCGTAGGCGAGAGCCAGAGCGGTTGCGATACCGAGGAGATTCGCGACGATGTCGAGCCAGTCGGCCTCGCGGCCGATGCCCATCGCCTGCTGCGCGAGCTCGAGGAGCGCACCGACCGCGAGCAGCGTGATCGCGACGACCGGATAGCGGCTGCGCTCGGTCATGCCGGAGAACCAGAAGGCCGCGAGGCCGTACGCACCGAAGTGCATGATCTTGTCCTTCGGGAGCATCTCGGGCAGCAGGGTCGGCGGCTGCAGGCTGCCGAGCACGATGAGCCCCATCAGCAGCCAGCCTCCGGCCCACCACAATGGAGCGAGTCTGAGCTTCTGCCGCATGTTCACTCTCGCGGAGTTCCGATCACGTCGGCACCCTCCGGGGGCGTGAACGTGACCTCCCTGTCCTCGACCGGCGCGTTGCGCCGGGCCCGCTCGAACTCGACCGTTGCCGTTTGCCCGAGTTTGTCTTCCAGAATCATGCGCTTGAGCTGGCCTCCAGAGAAGCCCAGCAGCGCCGAGCGGAAATCCGCGTCGGGGCGGCGGGGCTCGACGAGCACCCATTCCAGACCGTCGCGCCGGCCGGCGGGTTCAACGCGGAAGGCCTTGCGCACGTCCGCGGCGCCGGAAAGCAGCATGGCCGGCGTCGCCGTAAGGGCCGCATCGATGGGCTTCACCGTGACCTGCTCGAGGTCGCGGTCGAAGAACCACACGTTCTTTCCGTCCGCCACGAGGAGCTGACCGCTCGAGCTGCCGTCCTCGGGCTCGATCTCCCAGCGGAACCTGCCCGGCCGCGAAACGACCAGGGTCCCCGTGCTGCGGTCGATCTGCCTGCCGTGCGCGTCGACCAGCGTCTGCGTGAACCCGGCGCGCAGGGTCTTCAGGCCGTCGAGATAGCGGTCGAGCAGCGTCGTGCCGTCGTCCGCCTGCACGGCATGCGTGAGTCCGGCAAGGGCTACGGCGAGGAACGGAATGAAACGCGGCATCTCTCGATCAGTCCTCCGGCGGCGGCGCGGCGAGCACCTCGCGCGAGCCATTCGGCTGCAGCGGGCCGACGATGCCCGCAGCCTCCATGGCTTCGAGCAGGCGCGCGGCCCGGTTGTAGCCGATCTTCAGCCGGCGCTGCACGTAGGAGATCGAGGGCTTGCGTTCCTGCGTGACGATCCTGACGGCCTCGTCGTACAGGGGATCCTGCTCCGCATCGTCGGCGCCGCCTGCACCGCCCTCGCCCTCCTCGCCCGGCAGACCGGGGATCGGCGTCTTCGGTCCAGACAGCACTTCCTCGACATAGTTCGGCGGCGAGGCCGATTTGAGGGCCTCGACGACGCGGTGCACCTCCTGGTCGGAAACGAATGCACCGTGGACGCGCGTCGGGATTGACGTGCCCGGAGGCAGGTAGAGCATGTCGCCGTGGCCGAGCAGGGTCTCGGCACCCATCTGGTCCAGGATGGTGCGCGAGTCGACGCGCGCGGAGACCTGGAACGCGATGCGGCAGGGAATGTTCGCCTTGATGAGACCCGTGATGACGTCCACCGAGGGTCTCTGCGTCGCAAGAATGAGGTGAATGCCGGACGCGCGGGCCTTCTGCGCGAGGCGCGCAATGAGCTCCTCGACCTTCTTGCCGACGATCATCATGAGGTCGGCGAGCTCGTCGATGATGACGACGATGTACGGCAGCGGCTCGAGGTTCGGGATCTGCGACTGGTCGATCGTCGGATCGTTCGCGGCGCGCTGCATCAGCACCGGGTCCGGGATCGGCTTGCCGGCGTCGTTCGCCTCCTTCACCTTCTTGTTGAAGCCGCCGATGTTGCGCACGCCGAGCGCGGCCATGAGCTGGTAACGGCGCTCCATCTCGGCCACGCACCAGCGCAGCGCGTTCGCCGCCTGCTTCATGTCCGTCACGACGGGCGCGAGCAGATGCGGGATGCCCTCGTAGACCGAGAGCTCGAGCATCTTCGGGTCGACCATGATGAGCCGCACGTGCTGCGCCGTGCTCTTGTAGAGCAGCGACAGGATCATCGCGTTGATGGCGACCGACTTGCCCGAGCCGGTCGTGCCGGCGATGAGGAGGTGCGGCATGCGCGCGAGATCCGCGACGACCGGCTGTCCCGCGATGTCCTTGCCGAGCGCGAGCGCGAGCGGCGAGGCCATCTCGTCGTAGGTCTTCGAGCGCAGGATCTCGCCCAGCGTGACGATCTCGCGCTTCTCGTTCGCGATCTCGAGACCCATCACGCTCTTGCCCGGAATCACTTCGACGACGCGCACGCTGAGCACCGACAGCGAGCGCGCGAGGTCCTTGGCGAGCGAGGTGATCTGGCTCGCCTTCACGCCCGGCGCGGGCCGCAGCTCGAAGCGCGTCACCACGGGACCGGGCTGCACGGCGACGACCTCGACCTCGATGCCGAAGTCGCGCAGCTTCATCTCGACGAGACGCGAGAGCGCCTCGAGCGCCTCGGCGGAGTACGCCGGCTCGCGCGGCGGCGGATCGTCGAGGAGGCTGAGCGGCGGCAGCTCGTTCGCGCGCGCGGGCTCGAACAGCGGCACCTGCCGCTCCTTCTCGACGCGCGCGCTCTTCTCCACGACCGGCGGCGGCGCCTCGATGCGCGGCGGCTGACGCGAAGCCGCCTTCTTCTGCTCCGTCTTGACGACTTCCTTGCGCTTCTCGCGGCGCTCGCGCCCTTCGGCGACGTCGCGCGCGGTGACGAGACGCGCGCGGATCCAGTCGATGCCGTCCCAGGTGAGCTCGCCGATGCGGTCCATGATCCGCAGCCACGACACGCCGAACGCAAGCGAAAGTCCGGCCATCCACGCCGCGATCAGGAGCAGCGTCGCACCGAGGAAGTTGAGTCCCGAAGCGAGCCCGCCGCCGACGAGACTGCCGACGACGCCGCCCGCCGTCTGACGCAGATCGGCCGCTTCCCAGTGCAGCGTCGCGAGCCCGCAGCTCGCGGCGAGCACCAGCAGGAAACCGACCGCGCGCACGGCGGTGTTGGCGCGCGAGCTCGTGCCCGTCTTGTGCCGGCCGCGGAACAGCCTGATGCAGGCGGCGACGAGCATCAGCGGAAACAGAAATGCCGGACGGCCGAAGAGGAAGAAGAGCACGTCGGCGATCCACGCACCGACGGGACCGATGCGGTTGGCGACGCTGACCGTGGTTCCCGGCTCGTAGGAGAATCCGGGATCGCGCGGATCGTAGGTCGCGAGCGCGGTGAAGAGCACGAGCGCGATGACGGCGAGCGCGATCAGCGCGCTCTCGCGTAGCCCGCGGGCCACGGCGTCGGTGAAGCGCGCGCCGCCGCGCGCGTGCGCAGTGGTGTCTGCCAAATCTTAATGCCCCGTCTGATTATTCCTTCGTAGAAACTTGATTCTACGAGGCAAGTCCTCAGACCAACAAGGCGGGATGGACGATCTTTCCCCGCTCGATGTTGATGCCCTTCACAAGTCCTTCATCTTCACGCCATTCGCCGTCGGCGATGCGCGATACGTAGGGCGCGATGGCCGCCGAGAGTGCCTGCGAGGCCGTGCGCGGAACGGCTCCGGGCATGTTGGTGACGGTGAAGTGCGTGACGCCGTGGACCGTGTACGTGGGTGCATCCCAGGTGGTGGGGCGCGTCGTCTCGATGCAGCCGCCCTGATCGACGGAGATGTCGACGATCACGCTTCCGGGCTGCATGGCGCGCACCATCTCCTCGCTCACCACGTGCGGCGCGCGCGCTCCCGTGACGAGCACCGCGCCGATGACGATGTCGGCGCGACTCACGCAGTCCGCAACGTCCGAGACGTGCGGATACAGCGTCGTGACGTTCGACCCGATTTCGCGCACCTGCGCGAGCTTCTCGCGGTCCTTGTCGAACACGACGATGTCGGCGCCGAGACCTGCGGCAACCACTGCCGAGCTGCGGCCTGCGACACCGCCGCCGAGGATGACCACCCTGCCCCGGCGCGCGGCGGGCACGCCGCCGAGGAGGATGCCCTTGCCGCCCTGCGGCTGATGCAGAAGCGTCGTCGCGACCTGCATCGCCAGGCGTCCCGCGATGTCGCTCATCGGCGCGAGCAGCGGCAGGCGTCCGGCACGGTCCTCCACCGTCTCGAAGGCGATCGCCGTGAGCCCGATGTCGCACAGGCGACGCGCAAGCTCGGGCAGTGCCGCGAGATGCAGATAGCAGAAGAGCAGATGCTCGCGGCGCAGGTGCTCGAGGTCGGGCTCGATCGGCTCCTTGACTTTGACGATGAGCTCCGCGCACGCGTAGACCTCCCGCGCGCTCGGCAGCACCGTCACCCCGACGTCCCGATAGTGCTGATCCGTATATCCGCTCTTCTCGCCTGCGCCAGCCTCTACGAAGACTTGGTGACCGCCGCGCACGAGCTCGACGCATGCAGCCGGAGTGAGTCCAACGCGACCCTCCAGCGGTTTGAGCTCGCGCGGCACTCCAATGCGCATGGGATCTCCCTCGAAATGGGTAGCTCCGAGCCCTTGGCCGCGACGTTGGCGTTTCTTAACATGCCTTCAAGGACTGGACGTTCGCACAGCGCGCACGCCGGAGCACTGAAACTGGTTGCGGAAAGTATACATGACGGAAAAACGGCACAGCCGGCTCATCATCATCGGATCGGGACCTGCGGGCTATACCGCGGCCATATACGCGGCGCGCGCGAATCGCGCTCCACTGCTCATCACGGGCGTCGAGCAGGGCGGGCAGCTCATGACGACGACGGACGTCGACAACTGGCCGGGTGACGTGGAGGGTCTGCAGGGACCGGACCTCATGGATCGCATGCGCCGCCACGCCGAGCGCTTCGCCACCGAGATCGTCAACGACCACATCCAGGCCGTCGATCTCTCGAAGCGGCCGTTCGAGCTCACGGGAGATTCGGGCCGCTACACGTGCGATGCGCTCATCATCGCGACCGGCGCGACGGCGAAGTATCTGGGGCTTCCCTCAGAGGAGCGCTTCCGCGGCCGCGGGGTGTCGGCGTGCGCGACGTGCGACGGATTCTTCTTCCGCGGTCAGCGCGTGGCGGTCGTGGGCGGCGGCAACACCGCGGTCGAAGAGGCGCTGTATCTCGCGAACATCGCGTCGCACGTGACGCTCATTCACCGTCGCGACCGCCTGCGCGCCGAGAAGATCATGCAGCAGCGGCTCTTCGAGCTCGAGCGCGCGGGCAAGGTGAGCATCGTCTGGAATCACGTCGTCGACGAAGTGCTCGGCGACGACAGCGGCGTCACGGGCGTCCGCCTGCGCTCGACGACAGGTGGTCCCGATCGCACGATCGAAGTGACGGGCCTCTTCGTCGCCATCGGCCACACGCCGAACACGTCGATATTCGAAGGCCAGCTCGAGATGCGCGACGGCTACATCGTCGTGAAGAGCGGCACCGACGGCAATGCGACGGCGACGAGCGTGCCGGGCGTGTTCGCGGCGGGCGACGTTGCGGATCGCGTGTATCGTCAGGCGATCACGTCGGCCGCCTCGGGATGCATGGCGGCGCTCGATGCCGACCGATATCTCGAGGCGCTCGACGTCGAGAACATCGAGAGGAAGCTCGCAGCCGTCGAATGAGGAGCCGCGTCCACAAGAGCATCGAGGAGATCGATCCGCGGCAGTGGAACGCCCTGCGGGGCACCGAAGCGCCGTTCCTGCGCCACGAGTTCTTCGCGGCGCTCGAGCACACCCGCTGCATCGGCAAGGGCACGGGATGGGATCCGCGCCACGTGGCGCTCTACGACGAACGCGGGCTCGCGGCGGCCGCGCCCGCGTTCATCAAGTCGCATTCCTACGGCGAGTTCGTGTTCGACTTCTCGTGGGCGCACGCCTACGCGCGTCTCGGTGAGCGTTACTACCCGAAGCTCACGATCGCGGTGCCGTTCACCCCGGCGACCGGCCGCAGGCTCCTCATCAGACCCGATCGCGACGGACCTGCCACGGCGGCGAAGCTCATCGAGGCCATCTCGGAGCTCGCGGCGGACGAGTCGCTCTCGTCCGTGCACGTGCTCTTCATCGACGACGCCGATCGCGAGGCCTTCACGAAGGCGGGCTGGCTGCTGCGCCGGGACTGCCAGTTCCACTGGACTAATCGCGGGTATCGCAGCTTCGACGACTATCTGCAGACCTTCACGGCCGAGAAACGCAAGAAGGCACGCCGCGAGCGGCGTCGCGTCGCCGAAGCCGGCATCCGGTTCGAGACGCGATTCGGACCCGAGCTCGATTCGCGGCTCATCGATTACGCGTACGCCTTCCACCGCGACACCTTCCATCGCCACGGTCACGAGCCGTATCTCAACCGGGCGTTCTTCGAGGAAGCGGCGCGCACGCTGGGATCCGCGCTGATGGTGAAGTTCGCGATGCTCGACGAGGAGCCGGTGGCCGCCGCGATCTTCTTCTGGTCCGACGCTGCGCTCTACGGCCGCTACTGGGGCGCCGCCGCGGACTTCCACAGCCTGCACTTCGAGACCTGCTATCACCAGGGCATCGAGTTCTGCATCGAGCGCGGGATCGCGCGCTTCGAGCCGGGTACTCAGGGCGAACACAAGGTCAGCCGGGGCTTCGAGCCTGCGCTCACCTGGTCCGCCCACTCGATCACCGACGCGCGCTTCCGGCGCGCCATCCGCGAGTACCTGCTCCAGGAAGGCGCGGCAGTCGATGCCTATGCCGCGGAGATCCGGGAGCACGTACCCTTCAGACGGGATCTGCGCCCAGCATCCGATCCGGGTCGTACGTGAAGACCATCACCTGGCTGTCGCCCCAGGACGCGCCCGACCGGTTTCCGCCGATCGAGCAGGCGCTCGACGAGCCCGCGGGGCTCCTCGCGGCAGGTGGCGATCTCTCGTCGGCGCGCCTCCTCGCGGCCTACCAGCGCGGCATCTTTCCCTGGTATTCGCCGGGCCAGCCGGTGCTGTGGTGGGCACCGGATCCGCGCGAAGTGCTCTATCCGTCCGAGTTCCGCAGGTCGCGCAGTCTCATGAAGTCGCTCCGCAACCGGGGCTTCGAGCTGACGGTCGACCGCGATTTCGACGCCGTGATCCGCGCGTGCGCCGCGCCGCGGCCGCACAGCATCGGCACGTGGATCACCCCTGAGATGCGCGCCGCCTACCTCGAGCTTCACCGCCTCGGTTACGCACACAGCATCGAGACCTGGCGCGAAGGACGGCTGGTCGGCGGCCTCTACGGCGTGAGGCTGGGAGGTGTGTTCTTCGGCGAGTCGATGTTCAGCCGGGAGAGCGACGCCTCGAAAGTGGCGCTCTCCCACCTCGTCGACCTGTGCCTCGAGCTCGGGATCGCGGTGATCGACTGCCAGCTCGCCTCGCGGCACCTGAAGAGCCTCGGGAGCCGGTCCATCCCCCGGTCCGAGTTCCAGTGCCTCCTGCGTCAGCACGTGGTCCTGGAGCCCCTGCCGATGGCGGTGCAGGCCGCCTGAGGGTACCGCTGGGCCTGCGCGGGAAAGCGTGGCAAATTGCATTGCCTGTCGCGTTTATGCAGAATTCGCGACCCTTGGCAGACGAGGTACTCGTGGCAAAAGAAGACGCGATTCAGATGGAAGGCGAGGTCATCGAGACCCTGCCGAACACCACTTTCCGCGTGAAGCTGAAGAACGGCCACATCGTCACCGCCCACATCTCGGGCAAGATGCGCAAGAACTACATCCGCATCCTCACGGGTGACCAGGTCACGGTGGAGATGACGCCGTACGACCTGACGAAGGGCCGCATCGTCTATCGCGGGCGCTGACCCGCGGGCGCGCATCAGCGCGCCCCTCTCCTCTCTTCTCAGGCGGTGACTTCGGGCTCGGACGCCGGCGTGCAATCGAGCTCGAGGCTGGAGCCGTCCTTCGACACGGACACGCGCACGTGCCCGCCGCCGATCAGTCGCCCGAAGAGCAGCTCCTCGGCGAGCGGCCGCTTGATGTGCTCCTGAATGACCCGCGCCATCGGCCGCGCACCCATCTTCGGGTCGTAGCCCTTTTCCGCGATCCAGCGGCGCGCCGCGTCGTCGAGCGACAGCGTCACACCCTTCTGCTCGAGCTGCGTCTCGACTTCCATGACCAGCTTGTCGACCACGCGCTCGATCGTGGGCAGGTCGAGCGGCGCGAACTGGATGATGGCGTCGAGGCGGTTGCGGAACTCGGGCGAGAACATCCGGCGGATCGCCTCCATCGCGTCGCTCGAAGTATCCGACTGAGTGAAGCCGATCGTCGGACGCGCCATCTCCTGCGCGCCGGCGTTGGTCGTCATCACGATGATGACGTGCCGGAAATCCGCCTTGCGGCCGTTGTTGTCCGTCAGCGTGCCGTGGTCCATCACCTGCAGCAGCAGGTTGAAGACATCCGGGTGCGCCTTCTCGATCTCGTCGAGCAGCAGCACGCAGTGCGGATGCTTCGTGATGGCCTCGGTGAGCAGGCCGCCCTGGTCGAAGCCGACGTAGCCCGGCGGCGCGCCGATGAGACGCGAGACCGTGTGCCGCTCCATGTACTCCGACATGTCGAAGCGGATGAGCTCGATGCCGAGCTGGATCGCAAGCTGACGCGTCACCTCGGTCTTGCCGACACCGGTCGGACCCGCGAACAGGAAGCTGCCGACCGGCTTGCGCTGATCGCCGAGGCCCGAGCGTGACATCTTGATGGCGGCCGCGAGCGCCTCGATCGCGCGGTCCTGACCGAAGATCACCAGCTTGAGATTGCGCTCGAGGTTCTTGAGGATCTCCTTGTCGGAGACCGACACGCTCTTCGGCGGGATGCGCGCCATGCGCGCGACCACGTCCTCGATGTGGCGCACCTCCACGACCGTCTCGCGCTCGGCGAGCGGCTTGAGGCGCAGCCGCGCACCGGCCTCGTCGACCACGTCGATCGCCTTGTCCGGCAGATGCCGCTCGTTGATGTGCCGCGCGGAAAGCTCCGCGGCCGCCTTGAGCGCCTCGTCCGTGTACTTGACGCCGTGGTGTTCCTCGAAGCGGCTCTTGAGCCCCATGAGGATCTCCACGGTCTCCTGGACGCTCGGCTCGGCGACGTCGATCTTCTGGAAGCGGCGTGCGAGCGCGTGGTCCTTCTCGAAGATCCCGCGGTACTCCTGATACGTCGTGGAGCCGATGCAGCGGATCTCACCGTTCGTGAGCACCGGCTTGATGAGGTTCGAGGCGTCCATCACGCCGCCCGACGCCGCGCCGGCACCGATCACCGTGTGGATCTCGTCGATGAAGAGGATCGCGCCGGGCTGCTTCTTGAGCTCGCTGATCACGCCCTTCAGGCGCTTCTCGAAATCGCCGCGGTACTTCGTGCCCGCGATCAGCGCGCCCATGTCGAGCGCGTAGATGGTGCAGTCGGCGAGCACCTCGGGCACCTTGCCTTCGACGATGAGACGTGCAAGACCTTCCGCGATGGCGGTCTTGCCGACGCCCGCCTCGCCGACGTAGAGCGGATTGTTCTTGCGGCGGCGGCAGAGGATCTCGATCGTGCGCTCGATCTCGAGCTTGCGTCCGATGAGGGGATCGATCTTCCCCTCCTGCGCCAGCCGGTTGAGATTCGTGGTGTACTTCTCGAGAGCGCTGCCGGCGCCTTCGGGATCGCGCTCGGTCTCGGCGGCGCTGTCCTCCTTCTCGGCCTTCTCCTCGGAGATCTTGGAGAGGCCGTGGGAGATGTAGTTGACGACGTCGAGACGCGCGACGTGCTGGCGGTTGAGCAGATAGACCGCGTGGCTCTGCTTCTCGCTGAAGATCGCCACGAGCACGTTGGCGACGCCGACTTCCTTCTTGCCGCTCGACTGCACGTGGAACACCGCCCGCTGCAGCACCCGCTGGAAGCCGAGCGTCGGCTGGACCTCCCGGTCGTCCGTCTCGCTCAGCCGCGGGGTCGACTGGTCGATGTGCTCCTTGAGCTCCTGCTTGAGCCTGGCCAGATCGGCACCGCAGGCCCGCAGGATCTCGCGCACCTTCGGCGTGTCGAGGATGGCGAGCAGCAGGTGCTCTACCGTCAGGTATTCGTGCCGAGCCTCACGCGCCTGATGGAACGCGTCGTTGAGGCAGTATTCCAGCTCGCTTGAAAGCACGTTGATGAACCTTCCGAATCTCAGGCCTCTTCAAGGGTACACATCAGCGGGTGCTGATGATCGCGCGCGTAGCTGGTGACCTGAGCCACCTTGGTCTCCGCGATCTCGTACGTGTAGACGCCGCAGACGCCTTTGCCCTTGGTATGGACCTCCAACATGATGCGTGTCGCCGTGGGACGATCGAGCGAGAAGAATTTCTCCAGCACGTCGACGACGAACTCCATCGGGGTGTAATCATCGTTCAATAGAACGACCTGATAGAGCGGCGGCTGCCTGGTCTGCGGCCGCGACTCCTCGACGACGACGCCGGTATCGGGACGAGCACGCTGCGGATCCGACATGGTGTCTTTTATAGGGGTCGCCAAACGGCAACACAAGTATTCTGTGATCGACGACACTTTACCCAGCCAAAACAACTGCTTGAGAGCTTCAGCAGCTGGCCCGTATCATTGCCCGGGCCGCTCGCGCGCGAGCCCCGTCAACCGCGCCACGGCCGATGCTTCTCAAGGGGGTTCCAAGGATCTGCCCACCCGATGAGTGCCGCCTCCTGGCTCGAAGGCCTCTCCACGTCCGACCACTGGCGCGAGCTGCTGGTAACCCGTGCGCCCCAGATCGCCGTCTGGGTGCTGGCCGTCGCTCTCGGCGTTCAAGCCGCAATCATTGTCACTGACCTCGCGGGCGCAAGTCGCGTTCCCGCGATTGATGAATTCAATCCTCCGCCGGCGGTGCCCTCGCGCCGCGTCGACGTCGCGGCGATCGTCTCCTCGCACCTCTTCGGCGCAGCTCAGGCCGACGCGCCTGCCGCCGTCGATGCCGCCAATGCACCGCAGACGAGCATGCCGCTGGTCCTCACCGGCATCATCGCGGCGGACGAGCCGCAGGCGGGTCTCGCCATCGTCGGTCAGAACGCGGGCTCCACCAAGGTGTATGCCGTGGGCGACAACCTTCCGGGCGGCGCGCGGCTGCACTCGGTCTACAGCGACCGGGTCCTGCTCGAACGCAACGGGCGGCTGGAATCGCTCACCCTGCCCCGGCAGAGCCGGGGTGGTGCCGTCGCGCCCCCTCCGCCGATGGCCGCCATGCCGCCGAGCGAGTCGGCGCCTCCGATCGAGCGGATGCGTGAGATGATCGCCCAGGAGCCGGGGCTCCTCTCGGACATCATGCGCCCCCAGCCCGTGTTCGCACAGGGCAGGCAGCGTGGATATCGGGTATACCCGGGGCGCAACCGGCAGGCGTTCATCCGTCTGGGACTGCGCCCGGGCGATCTGGTCGTCGCCATCAACGGCACACCGCTCGACGACCCGGCGCGTGGCGAGGAGATCTTCCGCACGCTCGGCTCCTCGAGTGAGGCGCGCGTCACCGTGATGCGCAACGGAAGGCAGCAGGATCTGACGCTCAACATGGCACAGGTGGTGCAGGAGGCCGAGCAGCTCGTCGGCGGCAACGGTGCCGCCGGAGCGGGTGCCGAACCGGTCGAAGATACGGCTCCCGTCGCACCGGATGAGCCGATCGACACAGAGTAATGCCGGCTCGCGCCGGCTGCGGGGGTATTCGATGAGATTGTTTCGCAAGGCGTCACGACTGCGGCTGGACGGCTCGCCCCGGCGCGTCGTCCTCGCCTGCTGCTGCGCGCTCTTCGTGGCGGCATCGGTCGTCTCGGCGCAGCAGCCGCCCGCGCAGCGCATCACGACGAACTTCAAGGACGCCGACATCACGCAGATCGCCGAAGCGGTGAGCATGGCCACCGGGCGCACGTTCATCATCGATCCGCGCGTGCGCGCGCAGGTGACGATGCTCTCCTCCACGCCGATGACGCCGGACGCCTTCTACGAGGCGTTCCTGTCGATCCTGCAGGTGCACGGCTTCATCGCGGTGCCGTCGGGCGACGTGATCAAGATCGTGCCGGACGCCAATGCGCGCACGATGCCCGGGACCGATCTGCCCGACCGTCCACCGTCGGCGGCCGATGAGATCGTCACGCAGGTGATCGCGATCAAGAACGTGAGCGCCGCGCAGCTCGTACCCGTCCTGCGACCGCTCATCCCGCAGTACGGTCACCTCGCGGCTCACCCTGCATCGAACGTCCTCATCATTTCCGACCGCGCGGCGAACGTGAATCGCATCGCGCGCATCATCCGGCGCATCGACCAGGCCGGCGACTCCGACGTGGAGGTGGTCACGCTGCAGAACGCCTCGGCCGTCGAGGTCGTGCGCATCATCAACTCGCTGTACCAGCAGCAGCAGGCCGCCGAAGGCGGCGGCGCGAATCCGCTGCGTCTCGCGGCCGACGAGCGCTCGAACAGCGTGCTCGTGAGCGGTGATCCGGAGCAGCGGCTGCGCATCAAGACGCTCATCGCGCATCTCGATACGCCGCTCGAGAGCGGCGGCGACACGCAGGTGCGTTATCTGCGCTATGCGGACGCGGAGAAGGTCGCCGCGCTGCTCAAGGAGCAGGTGACGGGCATCGCGCAGGCGGCTGCGCCGGGCGGCGGACAGCAGGCAGCACCGCCCCAGCAGCAGATCGATCGCAACACCACGATCATTGCGGACCCCGAGACCAACGCGCTCGTGATCACGGCGCCGCCGAAGGTCATGAAGTCGCTCATGTCCATCGTGGACAAGCTCGACATCCGCCGCATGCAGGTGCTGATCGAGGCGATCATCGTCGAGGTCCAGGCGGACAAGACGGCGGAGCTCGGCGTCAACTGGGCGGCGTGGTCCGAGGACGACGACACGCGCTTCCCGGCGGGCGGATTCATCAGTCCGGTCGGCGGCTCCTCTCTCGTCAATCTCGCGCAGCTCGCGGCGGACCCGGAAGCGGCAGCCGAAGCGGGCATCGGTATCCCGAACGGCACCACGCTCGGCATCGGACGCATCGCCGGGACGGGTGTGAACTTCGCGGCGATGCTGCGGGCGCTGCGCGGTGACGCGAACACGAACGTGCTCGCCACGCCGTCGGCGGTCACCATGGACAATCAGGAAGCGGAGCTCAAGGTGGCGCAGGAGGTGCCCTTCATCACCGGCCAGTTCACCAACACCGGTGCGGGCGGCACGCTCAATCCGTTCCAGACCATCCAGCGCGAGGAGGTCGGCACCATCCTGAAGGTGACGCCGCAGGTGAGCTCCTGGGACAGCAACGCGGTGCTCCTCAAGATCGAGCTCGAGAGCTCGAGCCTCGCGCCGAGCTCACAGGGTGCGGTGGACCTCATCACGAACAAGCGCTCGATCAGCACGAACGTGCTCATCGAGGACGGCGGCATCATCGTGCTCGGCGGACTGATCTCGGACGAGTCCAGCCAGGGCGAGCAGCGCGTGCCCTTCCTCGGCCGCATTCCGCTCCTCGGGCTCGCGTTCAAGACGCGCAGCGCGCGCGCGACGAAGACGAACCTGATGGTCTTCATCCGTCCGAAGATCCTGCGCGACGGAACCGCGGCGGCGATCGAGACCAACTCCAAGTACAACTACATCCGTGAGGAGCAGCTCAAGGCGCGTTCGCGCGAGCCGCTGCCCCTGCTGCCGGGCGTGCCGAAGCCGCTGCTGCCCCCCGCTCCGCCCATTCCGCCACCGGGCAGCACCGAGCCGGCGACGACGCCGGGCAACGAGGAAGGCGCGCAGCAGGAGTCGCAACAGAATGAAGCGACGACGCGTCCGGCCGACGTGCCGCCCCAGGCGGTGCCGGCGACTCCTCCGCAAGGGAGCGCCGATGACGCGCGTCGCGATACGGACGAGCGCAACTCGCCCGAAGGGAATCGGCGGTGAACGACGTCGCACGAGAACAGACGGTCAGCACGGTCCCCGCGAACAAGGTGGCGCCGCCTCCGCGGCGCCTGTCCTTCGCGTTCGCCAAGCGCCACGGCGTGCTCGTGAAGCGCGTGGTCGACGGCGTCGCCGAGTGCGCCTACCGCGCGACGGCCGCGCCGCTCGCGCTCGCCGAGGTGCGGCGATACCTGCGCATGCCGCTCAAGCTCGAGCGCGTCGACGACGCGACGTTCGACGAGCTGCTTCGGCAGGCGTACGAAGCGGGCTCGGACGCGATGCAGGCGGCCGAGGGCCTCGACGAGGCGACCGACCTCGCGCACCTCGCTCAGGAGCTGCCCGAGCAGGCGGACCTGCTCGAGAGCGAGGACGACGCGCCGATCATCCGCCTCATCAACGCCATCCTCACGCAGGCGGTCAAGGAGAACGCGTCGGATATCCACATCGAGCCGTTCGAGAACCGGCTCGTGATCCGCTTCCGCGTGGACGGCGTGCTGCGCGAGGTGCTGCAGTCGAAGCGTGCGGTCGCCCCGCTCGTGGTCTCACGCATCAAGGTCATGTCGAAGCTCGACATCGCCGAGAAACGCCTGCCGCAGGACGGCCGCATCAGCCTGCGCGTGGCCGGCCGCGCCGTGGACGTGCGCGTCTCGACGATCCCGTCGGGGCACGGCGAGCGCGTGGTGCTGCGACTCCTCGACAAGCAGGCGGGCCGCCTCGACCTCAGCTCACTCGGCATGGATCCGCAGACCGAGAAGCTGATCGACGAGCTGATCCACAAGCCGCACGGCATCCTGCTCGTCACGGGCCCGACCGGCTCGGGCAAGACGACGACGCTGTACGCCTGCCTCGAGCGCCTGAACGACAACACCCGCAACATCATGACGGTCGAGGACCCGATCGAGTACTACATCGACGGCATCGGCCAGACGCAGGTCAACACGAAGGTCGAGATGACCTTCGCGCGCGGCCTGCGCGCGATCCTGCGTCAGGACCCGGACGTCGTGATGGTGGGCGAGATCCGCGACCTCGAGACGGCACAGATCGCCGTCCAGGCGTCGCTCACCGGCCACCTCGTGCTCTCGACGCTGCACACGAACACGGCCGTGGGCGCGGTCACGCGTCTGCGCGACATGGGCATCGAGCCCTTCCTGCTCTCCTCGAGTCTCATCGGCGTGCTGGCGCAGCGGCTCGTGCGCGTGCTCAATCCGGAGACGAAGCAGCCGTTCCAGGCCGGAGAGTACGAGCGTCGGCTGCTGAACCTCCGGCCCGAGGAGCCCTCGCCCATCCTGTACCGCCCCGGACGCGACGCGACCGGCGGCTACCGCGGACGCACGGGAATCTACGAGCTCGTGCTCGTCGACGACCAGATGCGCACGATGATCCACGACGGTGCGCCGGAGCACGAGCTCGAGCGCTATGCGCGCACGCTCACGCCTTCCATTCGCGACGACGGACGGGCCAAGGTGCTCCGCGGCATCACGACCATCGAAGAGGTCCTGCGTGTCACGCGCGAGGACTGAGCACCGTGCCGTGCGGAGTGGATCTGCAGCGGGCAGCGGAGCGGGTGAGGCGCAACGCGGGCGTCTGACGCAGCGGAACCGGTAAGGAACCATGGGGGCGTTCGAATACGTCGCACTCGATCCGTCCGGCCGCGAGCGCAAGGGTGTGCTCGAAGGCGATACGGCGCGCCAGGTGCGCCAGCTCCTGCGGGAGCGCCAGCTCCTGCCGGTTTCGGTCACCGAGGTCACGAAGCGTGAGGCCGGCGGGCAGCGGACGCTGTCGATCCGGCGCGGAGTCTCCCCTGCCGACCTCGCGCTCTTCACGCGCCAGCTCGCGACGCTGGTGCGCGCGGGGCTCCCGCTCGAGGAGGCGCTGCTCGCGGTCTCGCAGCAGACCGAGAAGCCCCGCATGCAGAGCATCGTGCTCGGCGTGCGCTCGAGAGTGATGGAAGGCCACACCCTCGCCGACGGCTTCGCCGAGTTCCCGCGCGTCTTTCCGGAGATCTACCGGGCGACCGTTTCGGCGGGCGAGCAGTCGGGCCATCTCGACGCCGTGCTCGAGCGGCTCGCGGACTACACCGAGAGCCGCGAGCAGATCCGCCAGAAGATCCTCGGCGCGATGCTCTACCCGATCGTGCTCACGGTGATGTGCTTCGGCATCGTCTCGGGGCTCCTCGTCTACGTCGTGCCGAAGGTGGTCGAGGTCTTCGAGTCGAGCCGGGCGCAGCTCCCCCTCATCACCCGGATGCTCATCGCGACGAGCGATTTCTTCCGCGAGTACATCCTCTGGGTGGTCGCGGCGGTCGTGATCGTCGCCGTGCTCGTCACGCGCTGGCTGCGCAGGCCGGACGCGAGGCGGCGTTATCACCGGCTGCAGCTCCGGCTGCCCATCATCGGCAAGCTCGTGCGCGGCTTCAACACGGCCCGCTTCACCCGCACCCTGTCGATCCTCTCGGCGAGCGCGGTGCCGGTGCTCGAGGCGCTGCGCATCGCGGGCGAGGTCGTGACGAATCTTCCCATGCGCGACGCCGTCGTGGAGGCCGCGCAGCGGGTACGCGAGGGCGCGCCGATCGGCCGCTCGCTCGCGGCGAGCAAGCTCTTCCCCCCGATGACGATTCATCTCATCTCGAGCGGCGAGTCGAGCGGCGAGCTCGACACCATGCTCGAGCGCGCGGCGCTCAGCCAGGAGCGTGAGCTGGACGGGCTGCTCACGGCGCTCGTGGGACTCCTCGGCCCGCTGCTCATCATCACGATGGGCGTCTTCGTGATGGGCATCGTTTTTGCAATGCTGCTCCCGATCTTCGAGATGAACTCTCTCATCCGTTGATCCGCCCGGTGCACGCCCACATAATCACGCGCCGTCGGATTCAACAGCAGACTTCACGCTTGACATCGACGAAGCATGAGCGAGAAGCCCGAATCAGACGACTTCGAAGACGATGACGCCGACGACACGATCGGCGATGTAGAAGACGTTGATCTCGACGAGGTCATCAAGGACCTCGACCTCGCCAAGCGCCGTGGACAGAAGCTCGGTGACCCGGCGTGGCGCCGCCTCGAGCGCCTGCTCGAGGAGAAGCGCACCGCGGAGCTCACGAGCGACTTCGAAGACTACGACATCGGCCTGGACGAGGACACGCCGCCGCGGAAGAAGCGTTCGCGGCGTTGATCCTTCACCCCTTGCCTCTCCTCGTTGTTGCGGAGAGGACGACCGCCCATGCGTTTCCTTCTTCCCGCGTCCGCGGGAGGAAGGGCCGCGGGCGGTCGAGGGACATTGCTATTTGAAATCCCGCGAGCGCGCCGCGAGGCCGCGCACGAGAGCGGAGCGGTCGACCATCCGGTGCACGATGAGGTGCATCACCTCGTCCTGGCGCTGAAGCCTGCCGTGCACCTCGAGCAGCCGTGACTGGAGCATCGCGCGGCGGTGCGCGAGCGCGACGCGCTCCCACACGACGAGATTCACGTGCCCGGTCTCGTCCTCCAGCGTCATGAAGGTCACGCGGTTCGCGTTCACCGGGTGCTGACGCAGGAGCACGAGTCCTGCCGTACGCACGAAGCGCCCGTCCGGCATCGCCGCGACCTCGGCAGCCGTCATCAGTCCCTCGCGGGCCAGGGTCTCGCGCAGCAGGGCGAGAGGATGACGGCCCAGCGTGAACCCGATGGAGGCATAGTCGGCCGCGATGCCCTGCCACTCGGTCGGTGCCTGCAGCAGCGGCCGGCCCGATTCGCGCCGTGTATCGCGCGGGGCGAGCGGCAGCGGCCGCTCGGCGCCTGCAACCTCCCAGAACGCGAGGTGCCGGTTGCCGCTCAGGGCGGCGAGCGCGCCCGCCGCGGCCAGAGCCTCGAGGTCCCCGCGATCGAGCGCCGCGCGCTCCGCGAGGTCCTGCACGCTCGTGAACGCCCTTTCCGCGCGCGCCTGGACGATGCGCTCCGCGGCGGCCTGCGACAGGGACTTGACGAGCCGCATGCCGAGCCTCAGCGCGGGCTCTCCGTCGGCGCGCCGCTCGAGCGTGCAGTCCCAGTGGCTCGCGGTGACGCACACCGGACGCACCTCGACGCCGTGCGCCCGCGCATCTCGCACGAGCTGCGCCGGCGCGTAGAAGCCCATGGGCTGGCTGTTGAGGAGCGCGCAGGTGAAGGCCGCCGGCTCGTGGTACTTGAGCCACGCCGAGTCGTACACCAGCAGCGCGAAGCTGGCGGCGTGCGACTCCGGGAAGCCGTACTCGCCGAAGCCCCGGATCTGCCGGAAGATGCGCCGCGCGAACTCCTCGTCGTAGCCCCGCGCGCGCATGCCGTCGATCAGGCGCCGCTCGAAGGACTCGAGGTCGCCGCGACGCTGCCACGCGCCCATCGCGCGGCGCAGGGCGTCGGCCTCCCCGGGCGTGAATCCGGCCGCGACGATCGCGAGCTGCATCACCTGCTCCTGGAAGATCGGCACGCCGAGCGTGCGGGAGAGCACCTCGCGCACCTCTTCGCTCGGATAGTCGACCGGCTCCTCGCCCGTCCGCCGGCGCAGGTAAGGGTGCACCATGTCGCCCTGGATCGGACCCGGGCGCACGAGCGCGACTTCGATCACGAGGTCGTAGAAGGTCTTCGGCCGAAGCCGCGGCAGCATCGCCATCTGCGCGCGCGATTCGATCTGGAACACGCCGATCGTGTCCGCGCGCGACATCATCTCGTACACGTTCGGATCTTCCGGCGGGAGCTTGCCGAGCTCCCATGAGGTGCCCCGGAAGTCGTTCACCAGCCTGAAGGCCCTCCTCAGGGCCGTGAGCATCCCGAGGCCGAGGAGATCGACCTTGAGCAGCCCGAGATCGTTGAGGTCGTCCTTGTTCCACTGGACCACCGTGCGCTCGGGCATCGCGGCGTTCTCGATCGGCACGAGCTCCTCGAGCGGTCCCTCGCTGATCACGAAACCGCCGACGTGCTGCGAGAGATGCCGCGGAAAACCCGTGAGCTCGCGCGCGAGCTCGAGGATCCGCGCGAGCACGGGATTCGCGGGATCGAAGCCGGCCTCGCGGACCCGCTCGGCCGCGACCTCGCGGCCGTCCCACCAGTGCACCGCGCTCGAGAGACGCCGCACCTGCAGCGGATCGAGACCGAAGGCCTTGCCGAGATCGCGCAGCGCGCTGCGCGGTCGGTACTGGATGGTGGTCGCCGCGATTGCGGCGCGCTCGCGGCCGTACTTCCGATAGACGTACTGGATGACTTCCTCGCGGCGCTCGTGCTCGAAGTCGATGTCGATGTCGGGCGGCTCGTTGCGCTCGCGCGAGATGAAGCGCTCGACGAGGAGCGAGGAGCGCTCCGGATCGACCTTCGTCACGCCGAGGCAGTAGCACACGGTGGAGTTCGCGGCCGATCCCCTGCCCTGGCACAGGATCCCGCGGCTCCTCGCGAAGGCGACGATGTCGTACACCGTGAGGAAGTACGGCTCGTAGTGCAGATCGGCGATGAGCGCGAGCTCGTGCTCGATGGCCGCGCGCACCTTCGGCGGCACGCCCTGCGGCCAGTGGCGGCGCGCGCCCTCCTCCGTGAGCCGGCGCAGATAACCCCGCGGCGTCTCGCCGGGCGGCACGAGCTCGTGCGGATACTCGTAGCGCAGCTCGTCGAGCGAGAACGTGCATCGCCTCGCGATCTCGAGCGTCTCGTCGAGCAGCTCGCGCGGGTACAGGCGTGCGAGACGCGCGCGCTCGCGCAGATGACGCTCGCCGTTGGGATACAGATACCAGCCTGCCTGAGCGAGCGGCACGTTGAAGCGGATCGCGGTGAGCGCGTCCTGGAGCCTGCGGCGCGCGCGCACGTGCATGTGCACGTCGCCGCTCGCGACGAGAGGCAGCGCGAGATCGCGCCCGATGCGTGTGAGCCGCGCGAGCAGCTCGCGGTCGGCGCCGTTGCAGAGGAGCTCGACGGCGATCCACAGCCTTCCGTCGAAGCGCTCCCTGAGCCAGCGCGCTTCCGCGGCATCCGGCTCGTCCGCCGGAATCCACAGGATCAGACAGCGCTCGAGACCCGGATCGAGATCGGTGCGCTCGAGCGCGTACTCGCCCTTCGGCGCCGCACGGCGCGCGCGCGTGATGAGCCGGCACAGCTCCGCGTAGCCGCGCCGGTCGGGCGCGAGCGCGACGAAGCGCATGCCGCACGTGAGGCGCAGCTCCGCGCCGACGATGAGCTTGAGCCCCAGGCGCTTCGCGACCACGTGCGCGCGCACGACGCCGGCGAGCGAGCACTCGTCGGTGAGCGCCAGCGCCTCGTAGCCGAGCGCGTGTGCCCGCTCCACGAGCTCCTCGGGATGCGAGGCGCCGCGCAGGAACGTGAAGTTGCTGATGCAGTGAAGCTCCGCGTAGCCGGGCGCCTTGTCCTTCACCGCCGGCCTCCCTCCTCGTGGTGTCGCGTTCCCGTTCCGCCGCCGGCCGGGAACGCCGGCGCTCAACCGAACACTCCGTGCAGGAACCAGGCGTGCGGCGGCGAGCGCTCGCGGAAGATCCACAGACGCACGCCGCGGACGTCGACGGCCACGTAGTAGTCGCGCGTGACCTCGCCGCCGTCCCACCAGCCGGTCTCGATGCGCTCGGGACCGCCGACGAGACGCAGAGGACCGTGGTGGTGCGGCCGGCCTTCCCTCTCGGTCAGCCGTTGCGGTACGGGCAGCAGCCACAGCGGCCGGCGGAACGCCGGCCAGGGTGGACGCTGCGCATCGGCGCCGCGCACGCCGGCTTCGTCGGGCGCGACGCTGCGCCAGGCCATCTCCGGACGGTGCGCGCCGAAGAGCCGCAGCCCGTAGACCGCCTCGTCGCCGAGACGCGCGCGCAGACGCTCGATGAACGCGGGCGACTCGCCGTTGGCGCCGCCGCCGTGCTCTCCCGACTGCCACAGGGAATCGGACGACAGCGCGAGCGGCACGAGCGGTCCGGAGCGCAGCTCGCAGACGCGCACCGGCTCGGGCAGCGTGAGTCTCGCGAGCCGCTCCTCGAGCAGCGCTTCGATGCGTTGCGCGCTCGCCGTGGGCGCCGCGCACGCGAGCACACAGCGCGTCGCAGGCGCATGGCGGTGATGCAGCAGACACTCGAGCTGCGTGATGCCGCACTGCCGGGCCTGCAGGAAGCGCTCCAGATCGCGCAGGAGCGGCGCGAGCGTCTCGAGGATGGCGTCGTGATGCTCGAGCTCGTATGCCGGCTCCCGGCGCGCGTGGAAGCGCTCGCGCGGCCGGAAATCCGTGCGCGGATCGGGCCGCCTGCCCGTGAGCCGGTCGAGCGCATCGAGCTGCGCCGTGCCGAAGCGCCGCGCGAATCCCTCCCGCGGCAGGCGCAGCGCCTGGCCGATGGTGCGCACGCCCATGCGCGAGAGACGCTCGAGCACGTCCTCCGGCCAGCGCAGGGCGCTGAGCGGCAGCGGCGCGAGCCTCCCGACGAGCTGCGCGGGATCCGTCACGACGAGCGGACACCCGGCGCGTGCGGCAGTCAGCGCCGCGAGTGGCGTCGGTGCGAGCGCGAGACAGGGACGTGCTCCTGCGCCGGCACAGGCGTCCGCGAACGCGCGACACAGGCCTTCGGCGCCGCCGAAGAGATGCAGGCTGCCCTTCACCTCGAGCAGCAGCCCGTCCTCGGGCACGAAACTCACGCGCGGCGTGAAGCCGAGCGCGCAGTGCGCGAGCCGCTCCAGCAGGCGGCGCTCGCGGCGGATGTCGCGCGGCCTCGTCTCGAGCACGGGCACCAGAGCCATGGCGGCAGCCAGACCCATTCCGGGACGCACGCCATGGCGACGGGCGTGCTCGTCGGCCGCCACGACGCACTGCACGCGGTCCCGCAGCTCGACGACCGCCACGGGCCGCGGCGAGCGGCCGAGACCCAGCGCTTCGAGCGGCAGATCGTGCAGACAGGCGCCGACCCACAGCTCCCGGGGCTGCGGGTGAGGTGCGGGACGCCGGCCGCGTAGAACGGCGGGAGCGCGTCGCGGCACGAACGCCTGCACCGGCGCGGACCCCTGCGCCGGCACGGGCTCACGCGCCAATGCGGGCTCGGGCACCGGCACGGGCGCGTGCAACGGCGGAGGCTCGTGCGCCGGAGTCGACTCCGGACGCAGCTCCGCGAAGAGATCGTGAGTAATGCCGTGCAGCTGGCTCATGAGCCGCGCGCCGCCACGGCAGGAGGCCAGGAGAGCTCCACCGATCCGCGCAGACCGCCGCGGCTTTTCAGGAGCGTCACCCGTACGCCGTGGGGCGCCGGCTCGAGCGCGAGACGCAGCGCCGCGCAGGAGGAATCGCGCGCGGCGCGCAGGGCGCGGAACAGGATGCCGAGCGTCCGTCCGCGCTCGGTGGCGAGCTGCAGACGGCGGATGTCGCGAAGGTGAGCGCGCCGCGCCCAGGCGAGCGCGGCGTCACAGGCGCCGGAGCCCAGCGCCTGCTCGAAAGCCCACAGCGGCGTGTCGGTACGGACGACGAGCACACGCTCGAGCGCGAGACCGTGCGCGGCGAGCGCAGGCGCGAAGGGCTCCAGGGGTGGCGCGATCCAAGCGCACCAGCGTGCAGCCGTGCGGCCCGTCAGCGTCGTGAGAGCCGGCATCAGGAGCCGCAGCTCGCCGATGCCGAAGCGGGCGATGAGGATCTCGACCAGGCCGGCGCGAGGCCAGCCATGGCCGGGCAGACGCTCGTCGAGTGCCGGGAATCCCGTGGAAACGGTCGCGATCCGCGCCGCGCTGCGGCCGCGCCAGATCGCCGGATGCTCGAGCAGCCGAGCGAGTGGGACTTCCACGGACATGCACGTGACGCACTGGAGAGCGG